>JACCDP010674995.1_pt1 | contig 88584 bp, 87 predicted proteins | sample 7445841 | NCBI WGS metagenome assembly JACCDP01 (sample SAMN15323441, study PRJNA562643) | freshwater metagenome | isolation source: river surface water | place: USA:Blue River Watershed | collected 2017-08-17
AGAGCTGGGATACCAGGACTCGAACCTAGAACAAATGAACCAGAATCACTCGTGTTGCCAATTACACCATATCCCAAGAGAGCCCAATGGGCTCGATTTCCCATTCTATCTGGGGCTAAACGTGGCTGGCAAACAGTTTCAGGCGAGCCAGGGTCTCCTCTTTACCAAGGATCTCCATGGACTCAAATAACGGTGGTGACACCCGGCGACCTGAAATGCCTGTTCTTAGTGGACCAAAGGCATTTCTTGGTTTCTCACCCAATTGCTCAATCAGCTTTGTATTTAGAACCTGCTGAATGGTCTCGGTTTGCCATTTGCTTAGGTCAATATCATCTAGGACTGCAATAGAAGCGTCGATAATTGCTTTGCTGTTTTCTGGTAGTCCTGCCTTGGCATCCGGTTCAATCACTACATCCCTAGCCTCACAGAATAAGAACCAAAGCATCGGAACTGCTTCACTCAAAACTGTGATTCGCTCCTGAATTAAAGGGGCAGCCTTGCGCAAAATGTCTAATTCGATTTCGGATGGTTCTGATCCGATTACATTCTCTTTTTGTAAATAAGGAATTATTCGCTTGGTGAAATCTTCAATGCTTAGTAAACGAATGTGTGACGCGTTTATGGCATCTGCTTTTTTCTGATCGAATCGAGCAGGATTAGGATTCACATCTTTCACGTCAAATGCAGCAACCATCTCATCGAGAGTGAAGACATCTCTTTCAGCGCTGATGCTCCAACCTAGCAGAGCCAGGTAATTTAGTAATCCCTCTGGAATGAATCCTCGATCGCGGTGATGAAAAAGATTCGATTCGGGATCACGCTTACTAAGTTTCTTATTACCCTCTCCCATCACAAATGGCAGGTGTCCAAACTGTGGAATGAATTTTGTAATTCCAGCTTCATACATCGCGTTGTAAAGTGCGATCTGCCTTGGTGTTGAAGAAAGTAAATCCTCGCCACGCAAAACATGAGTCACACCCATCAGCGCATCATCAACCGGGTTGACCAGTGTATAAAGCGGCTGCCCGTTTGGCCTCACCACAACAAAATCAGGGAAAGAGCCTGCTGGGAAGGTGATCTCACCGCGAACTAGATCAGTGAAGGTGATGTCAACATCAGGCACCCGAACCCGAAGCGCAGGGGTTCTCCCCTCTGCACGGTATTTGGCTTTCTGCTCTTCGGATAATTCTCGTTCCGAGTTATCGTAGCCAAGTTGAACGGCTCGACCATTCGCCTTGTTCCGCTCATCGATCTCTTCACCGGTTAGATAGCTCTCATAAACATGGCCTGAAGCCTTTAGTTTCTCAATTATCTCTAGATAAATCTCGGTGCGCTGGGATTGTCGGTAGGGCTCATTTGGACCACCCACCCCAACTCCTTCATCCCAGTTCAGACCCAACCAACGCAACCCATCAAGGATCATCTCAAATGATTCTTCGCTATCACGCTCAGCATCAGTGTCTTCAATGCGGAAAATGAATGTTCCACCAGTGTGACGAGCATAAGCCCAGTTGAACAGGGCTGTTCTAACTAAACCAACGTGCGGTGTTCCCGTCGGTGATGGACAAAAGCGAACGCGGATATCTCTACCGGTTGCAGTTGTAAATGGTGCTGTAATTTGATTTGCCATAACCAGATAAGTCTAAGCGACGGGATTAGTGAGCACTCCGATGCCCTCAATACTTACTTCGACTGTTTGTCCAGAAGTTATCGGGCCGATACCCGCTGGGGTGCCAGTGAGAATTATGTCCCCAGGTAACAATGTCATGGCTTGCGATACATGCTGAATTATTCTTGGCACTTTGTGAATAAGCAGATCGATAGAGGCCTGCTGCCTTGTCTCACCATCAACTTTGGTTTCTAGAATTTGCCCATCTAGACTGAACTCGGTTTCAATCCATGGTCCAATCGGACAGAAGGTATCGAACCCTTTAGCTCTAGTCCACTGGCCATCAATGTTTTGAATATCTCGAGCGGTGACATCATTAGCGACTGTGTATCCCCAGATGTAATCTCCAGATTCTTCCATAGTTACGTTTTTGGCCACTTCGCCTATTACTATTGCTAATTCCCCTTCGTAATCAACTTGCTTTGAAATTTCTGGGAGAACGATCTGCTCTTCAGGGCCGATTACCGAAGTTGTCGGCTTGAGGAAAATTAGTGGCTCTGCTGGAACTTCTCCACCCATCTCAGCAGCGTGATCTGCATAGTTCTTGCCAATGCAGACGATTTTGCTTGTCGGCAATATCGGTGGTAGCAGTGTTACATCTTTCAGAGCGTAACGCTCTCCGGTAGTTTCATAGCCTTGAAATAGTGGATGGCCGCGAAAAACAACCAGTTCTGGGCCATCAACTAGCCCCCAAGCGAGTTTGTCGCCAGCTTGGAATTTTGCAATTCGCATTAGTGCAGTTTCACTAACCAGTTGTGTCGATCTGGGATTCGCCCATACTGAATACCGGTTAGCTCCTCGCGCAAACTAACTGTTAATTCCCCTGGCTCAGGGTTTTCTGGACCGATTGTTTCCTTGCGGCTAACAAAGTTACCAACTGGGGTAATTACTGCTGCGGTACCGCAGGCAAATACCTCGCTAATTGCTCCTGAGTTATAGCCATCCCTTAGCTCGGATAGGGTCACCTGACGTTCCTGAACTTCAACACCGCGGTCACGGAGCAATTGAATAATCGAGTCCCTAGTAATTCCGTGAAGAATTGTTCCATCAAGTGCTGGGGTGACCACAGGGCCGTTTTTGTAAACGAGGAATATGTTCATTCCACCAAACTCTTCGATAGTGGTGTGCGTGTCGGCATCCAAGAATAGAACCTGCGAACAGCCATTGGCGTAAGCCTCGTTTTGAGAAATTAAGCTGGCGGCATAGTTTCCTCCGGTTTTAGCCTCGCCAGTTCCATACTTTCCCGCACGAGCTGAATCCAGCGCTATCCAGATAGAGACAGGTTTGATTCCACCAGTGAAATATGGGCCAACTGGGCTTGCGATAACTCGATACTCGGCTCGCTTGGCAGCTCTAACACCTAGAAAATTTTCGGCAGCGATTTCAAATGGCCTGAAATATAAAGTCTTCTCGTTTACCGGCTCTGGTACCCAAGCGTGATCAATTGAGATCAGTGCTCTAAGCGATTCAACAAAATCTTCAACTGGTAACTCAGGCAATGCCATTCGACGAGCCGAGAGCTGCATCCTCCTACCATTTGCCTCAGGTCTAAAGGTATGGATGGAGCCGTCTTCGTGACGATAAGCCTTGATGCCTTCAAATACTTCTTGACCGTAGTGCAGCACTGCGCTTGACGGATCCAGCAAGATGGGGCCGTAGGCTTCGACCCTGGCGTTTTGCCAGCCGTTTTCTTCAGTCCACTCAATAATTACCTGGTGGTCAGTGAAGTTCACACCGAAAGCAGGGTTTTCAAGTAGCGCATCACGCTCTTGATCCGAAAGCGGGTGATCAGATTTGATTAATTTGAATTCCATGTTCTTCCGTCTCTAAAGTTTGCTGAAAATGCTTTCGGCGATTTCGCTAGTGCTGCGCTTTGTCGCTCCTCGGTTTGCCAGATCGCTTGCCACGGCACTTTCTATCCTGGCGGCCGCTACTGGATTACCCAGATGATCCAAAAGCATGGCTGCGGAAAGTATCGCCGCTGTTGGATCAGCGATGTTCTTGCCTGCAATATCAGGTGCCGAGCCGTGCACTGGCTCGAACATGCTTGGGAATTCACCGGTGGGGTTGATATTTCCTGAAGCCGCTAAACCAATTCCGCCACCGATGGCAGCCGCTAGATCAGTGAGTATATCGCCAAAGAGATTGTCGGTAACAATTACGTCGAAACGTTCGGGATTGGTCACCAAGTAAATGGTTGCCGCATCAACATGCTGATACTCAACACTCACACTTGGGAATTCCTTTGCGACCTCATCGACTGTTCTAGCCCAAAGTGAACCGGCGTTGATCAAGACATTGTGCTTATGCACCAGGGTAAGTTTTTTTCGATCGCGATTGGCTGCTAACTCAAAGGCATACCTAACACAGCGCTCAACGCCAAAGCGAGTATTTACTGAAGTCTCGTTCGCGACTTCTTCGTCGGTGCCCACTCGAATGGCCCCGCCGTTGCCAACATAAGCGCCTTCGGTGCCCTCGCGAACAACAACAAAATCAATCTTGCCGGCATCTGCCAACGGGCTAACTACCCCTGGATACAGTTTTGTTGGCCTGAGGTTTATAAAGTGATCAAAGCTAAATCGCAACTTAAGTAAAAGTCCGCGCTCTAAAACTCCAGATGGAACACTTGGATCCCCGATAGCACCGAGCAAGATTGCATCGTGTTGACTCAGTGAAACCAAATCGGAATCAGTTAGTACCTCTCCAGTGGCGAGGTAGCGCTTAGCGCCAAAGTCATACTCAGTGGTGTTGAATTCAACTCCGGAACCACGGGTTGAAAGTTCGATGGCCTGGAGCGCTAAACGAGTAACCTCAGGGCCAATTCCATCGCCACCGATTACACCAATGCTTATTTGCTTAGACACTCTAGGAACACTTTCTGGATTGAGATAATCCAACTTTACTTTGTTAGTTGCTTACTCGCTTAGCTAAAAGCACCAGCGTGATTGAGGGCTTTAGCCCCTCGCGGGTCTGAATTTGGCCATCTCTATTCTTGAGTTCAACAATCTCGAAGCCTAAGCCACTAAGCGCTTTACCAATACTGTCGAGATCTGGCAGCACCTTTGGATCTCGTGGGCCACCGAAACCACCAGTTAGGTTATCTCTTGAATGCCAAACGCCAAATAGATGGCCACCTGGCTTTATCTTTTGAGAAAGGCGCTTAATTGCCTTGGCTAATTTGCGCTGCGGAATCTGCAGGTAGGCGATAACTCCAAGATCCACCTGATCAAGTTGTGAGCTAAATTTCGTGGCACCAGCTAAGGTTGCTAGAACTTTGCTTCCAAGCTTTTCCTCTTCAGCAAATTTCAAAAACTTGTCCAGAGCTACTTGAGAGAAATCTATGTTTTCAACCAGGAACCCCTGTTTGGCCAACCAAATAGAGTTTCTGCCCTCCCCACCGGCTAAATCAATTGCCGTTTTTCCCGTTAGGGATTCACAGTATTCAATAACAAAGCGATTAGCAGTTTTGGTATAAATGTATTCTTCGGTGGAATACTTCTTATCCCAAGTTTTATTAGACACTAAGGAGTAACTCCGAGTGGTAGTAGCCGTTTAGCATCCTCGAAACTTCCAATGTTGGTCACATTGACAAAGCCCATTACATTCAACTCATCCATAGCTTTAGAGACCTGTGCTTCGTCTTTACCGTATAGGTAATACTTGCCGTTGCGGCGCAAGTTTGTGGCCTCGGCCGCAAAATAACCAGCGTCAAAATCCATATTTATTGAACCGACGATGTGGCTCTTCTCGAACTCATCGGCGGATCTAATATCAACAATCGCCGTAACATCCGTGACATCGAGCTTGACCCCAGAACAGCTGGTTAAGCCAGCTACTAGGCTGGCAGCGACAACCGCAGCGAATAAGACTCTCAAACTCTTCACAACTGCTCCAATCTCGAACCTATTAACAACTTTACCTAAACTAAGACTTGGAGGAATAGCTAATGGCAACTGAAGTCACAGTAAGCGAACTGGCCGAAGCAATAGCAAATAGGGGCTTTGTTCTTGATGTTCGAGAAGATCACGAATGGCAGGATGGCCACGTCCCAAACGCCTTGCACATCCCGATGAATGATGTCCCTAATCGTCTAGGCGAATTAGATGACGGGGCAAGAATTTTTGTAATTTGTCGATCCGGTGCCAGATCGCTCACAATCGCTAACTATCTCGAATCAGAAGGATTCGACGTAGTCTCGGTAGCTGGTGGCACTCAGGGATGGGTTGATTCGGGTAGAGAACTCTCGATGGAGCCGAGTATTTAGTCGAGACCTAGGCTGATTGCTTTGAGCACTTCGGCATCAATGCCGACTGCAACCTGTTCCAAGACTTCCCCGGGCACCGGAGAATCAACGGTTATTACCGATAATGCTTTGCCGCCTTTAGAGTTTCTTGCAATCTGCATTGCGGCAATGTTGATATTGTTTTCAGCAAAAGCCTTACCGTAGATTGCCACCACACCAGGTCGATCGTTGTAAATCATCATCACCAGGTGTTTAGCCACAGCTAAATCAATGTCGTAGCCATTGATGTTGACTATCTTTTGAATCAGTTTCGGACCAATCACCGTTCCTGAAACCGAGCAAACTGACCCGTCTTGCAGCGCTGCCTTGATGGTGGTCACATTTCGATATTCTTCGCTTTTTGAATCAACCGAAAGCCGCACTTCCACTCCCCTTGATTCGGCTAGTAGCGGAGCATTCACGTAGGAAACCTGCTCGGTTACCGCATTTTGATAGAAGCCCTTGAGTCCAGCTAATTTCAAAACAGAAACATCATGAGAGGCAATCTCACCGCGAACTTCAACGTCAATAGAAGCAACATTTCCGCCAGAAATGCCAAATAGAATCTGCCCCATATTTTCCATCAGAGCAATTCCAGGTCTAACCGAAGGGTCAATTACACCGCCGGCAACGTTGACTGCATCTGGAACAAGATCTCCCGCCAGAGCCAGTCGAACACTCTTGGCTACCGAGATTCCCGCCTTCTCCTGGGCTTCATCGGTAGATGCTCCTAAATGCGGAGTGACAATAATATTTTCTAGTTCCAAAAGCGGCGAGCCGGTTGGTGGTTCATTTACGAATACATCCAAACCAGCAGCCGCAATCTTTTTGCTCTGCAAAGCCTGAAAAAGCGCATCCTCGTCAATGATGCCCCCGCGAGAGGCATTTACAATTCTTAGATTCTCCTTGGCGATAGAAAATTCCTTAGTGCCAATTAGCCCTGTGGTTTCTGCAGTTTTTGGAATGTGGATGGTTATGAAATCTGAGCGTTGCATCAGATTCTCTAGATCCACAAGTTCAACGCCAATCTGTTCAGCTCTTGCTGCGGTCACATACGGGTCATAACCGATTAGCGTTGCTCCAAAGCCAGCTAGTCGCTGAGCAACTAATGTTCCGATCCGACCAAGACCTACAATTCCAATAGTTTTCTCATAAAGTTCAACACCGGTAAATTTCGAACGCTGCCACAGCCCATTTTTCAATGATGTATTCGCATCTGGAATATGTCTGGCTAAAGCAAAAATATGCCCGATGGCTAGTTCGGCAGCCGAAATAACATTCGATGTTGGTGCATTAACAACCATCACCCCGGCGCTGGTCGCGGCCTTGATATCAACATTGTCTAAACCGACTCCAGCTCTGGCGATTACTTTCAACTTTGGGGCATGCGCGATGGCTTCAGCATCAACCTGAGTTGCCGAGCGAACCAAGATTGCCGATGCGTTGGCTAGTTCCTTTAGAAGGGCAACTCGATCGGTGCCGTCAACATTTATAACTTCAAAATCGGGACCAAGCGCAGCTACTGTTGCCGGGGAAAGCTCTTCGGCAATAAGGACAATAGGTTTACTCAAGATTTTTCCTAAGGGGGATTTTCGCTACTCCAGCGAAGCGTAAGACAATCTTACCTTCGCTCGCATAGTCTTGGTTGTGTGACCGAACGCATCTTTTACGCAGCCATCTCAAGTGATGGCTACCTTGCAGGCCCTAACGGCGATATGGCTTGGGCTGAGAAGTATTTGGCCAGCGGCGAAGACTACGGATATGTCCAGCTAATCGGTTCTTCCTCGGCAATCTTGATGGGCCGAGCAACTTTTGATTTTGAAATTGAAAGCGGAGCACAAGGCCCAAGGCCACTACCGACCTACGTGCTGACCCACATTCCAGAGCTCTACGAGGATATCGAGGATGCCAACCTGCTGTTTACCGGTGGGGATATAAAGCTGGTCTTAGAACTAATTTCCGAGAGGCACCCAGGCAACCTATTTGTGATGGGCGGCGCGAACGTAGTGAAGCAACTACTGGACCAACGGTTGATTGATACCATGCGGCTTTTCGTCTGTCCAGAAGAATTAGGCTCTGGAACCCTGGCTTTCGAGGATGACACGGCATACAACCACTTCACCCTTATCGATGAAAAGCAATATTCGTCAGGGATCATCGAAGAGGTCTACCGACTGACCAATTAGTCGATATCAGATTGCTTTATTTTTCAGCGCAATTCAGGCAAGCCCATTTAGGGTCATCGAATCTAACTACGCAGCCGCCTAGTGCGAATTCTCCAGCTTCGGCTTTCTCAAAAGTTTCCTCTGTGGGCAAGCCGTAGACAATTGGAACCATCGGTAATTGACATAGTTCACACTTTGGGTTTTCGCTCAAAACATTCTCCTAAGGTAAGAAAATCAAGTAGGTTCACTCGATTTACTTACCCATACCTATTGACTGAGTGAATTATTCCTTATTTTGGAAAAGACTTTAGCGAGCTGCCTTGCCCTCTTGGTAGTCATCCGAATTCTTGATCCAGGAGAAAAGCTTTCTAAGGCTTCTGCCAACAGCCTCAATCGGGTGTGACTCACCTTTTGCCCTTAGCGCTAGGAATTCTGGAGCGCCGGCATCCTGGTCGGCAATAAAGCGGTTTGCGAAAGTACCGTCCTGAATGTCGGTTAGCACAGCGCGCATGCGCTCTTTTACCTCTGGGCCAATAACTCTTGGGCCTGAAATGTAATCGCCATATTCAGCTGTGTCGGATACTGACCAACGCTGCTTAGCAATGCCACCTTCATACATCAGATCAACAATCAGCTTTAGCTCGTGCAGCACTTCAAAGTAGGCAACCTCAGGCTGGTAACCAGCTTCAGTTAGGGTTTCAAAACCATACTGGATTAGCTGTGAAGCACCGCCGCAGAGAACTGCCTGCTCACCGAACAAATCGGTCTCGGTTTCTTCAGTGAAAGTGGTCTTGATAGTTCCTGCCCTGGTTCCACCAATTGCCTTGGAATAAGAAAGCGCTAGCTCAAAAGCACCACCGGTAGCATCCTGCTCAACGGCAATAAGGTTTGGAACACCTCGACCATCAATGTATTCGCGACGAACAATGTGACCTGGACCCTTAGGAGCAACTAGAAAAACGTCCACATCAGCAGGAGGTTTGATAAAGCCAAAGCGAATTGCAAAACCGTGTCCGAATACCAGGGCTTTACCCGCGGTTAGGTTAGGAGCAATCTCGTTTGCATAGATATCGCGCTGTCTTGGATCCGGAGCCAAAATCATGATGACATCAGCCCACTTGGCAGCCTCGGCAACACTAAGTACCTTGAGGCCAGCCTCTTCAGCCTTAGCTTTACTCTTTGAGCCTTCAGCAAGACCGACGACAACATTCACGCCGGAGTCCTTTAGGTTTAGCGAGTGAGCGTGGCCTTGCGAACCATAGCCAATCACCGCAACCTTTTTAGCTTGAATCAGATTTAGATCGGCATCCTGGTCGTAAAAGATTTCTGCCACTTTATTTCTCCTTATTTTTTTGTTAAAACTACTTTTGAACTTTTTCGGTGATTGATTTAGAACCGCGACTCATCGCCAAGACTCCGGATTGGACAAGTTCCTTAATTCCGAACGGTTCCAAAACTTTCAAAAAGGCCTGGCACTTAGCTGTTTCACCGGTCACCTCGATGATTAAGGCATCCCCTGCAACATCGATGACTCGAGCACGGAACAACTCGACTGCCTCTAAGACTTGCGATCTGGTGGCCGGTTCGGTTCTAACCTTTACCAGCATGTGATCGCGCTCAACTGTTGAAAGCGGCTCTAACTCAACAACCTTGATTACGTTTATCAACTTGTTTAGCTGCTTGGTTACCTGCTCCAGTGGCAAGCCATCCACGCTAACCACAACAGTGATTCTGGACAGACCTTCTACCTCAGTAGCACCTACCGCCAAAGACTCAATGTTAAAACCCCGACGAGCAAACAAACCGGCTACGCGGGTTAGTAGACCAGGACGGTCTTCAACCAGGAGCGAAAGAACATGCTGTGACATTACTCTTGATCCCCTTCATCCCAGACTGGTCTAGCATCGCGAGCGAACTGAACCTCATCATTTGAAACTCCAGCAGGAACCATCGGCCAAACCATGGCATCGCGGCCAACAATAAAGTCAATTACCACCGGGCGATCATTTACTTCCATAGCCTGCTTGATGGCCGCATCGACGTCTTCGGCTTTTTCCACTCTGATGCCCAACGCTCCGTAAGCCTCGGCTAATTTCACAAAGTCAGGCACCATCATGGTGTCGGTACCGGTGTGCAGGTCCGTGTTTGAGTAGCGCTGGTTATAAAACAGTGTTTGCCACTGACGGACCATACCTAGAGAGGAGTTATTGATGATGGCTACCTTTATTGGAATGTTGTTGATGGTGCAGGTAGCTAATTCCTGATTGGTCATCTGGAAGCAGCCATCGCCATCGATAGCCCAGACTAAGCGCTCTGGCTGGGCAACCTTAGCTCCCATGGCAGCAGGAACTGCATAACCCATGGTTCCAGCTCCTCCTGAGTTCAACCAAGAGTTAGGTCTCTCGTATTTGATGAATTGAGCTGACCACATCTGATGCTGACCGACTCCAGCGGCAAAGACAGCCTCTGGGCCGCTTAGCTCGCCGATTCGACTGATCACATACTGCGGTGATAATTTGCCATCTTCAGGATCGGAATAGCCAAGCGGATAACGAGTACGAAGATCATTCAAGAATGTCCACCACTCGCTGATATCAGGCTGCTTGCCCTTTAGTTCGTTAGAAAGTTCGGCGTTGAGCTCAACCAGCACCTCTTTTAGATCGCCAACGATTGGCACTTCGGCTGGTTTGATTTTGCCGATCTCGGCTGGGTCAATATCGATGTGAATGATCTTTGCATTTACCGCAAAGGTTTTTACCTGACCGGTAACGCGGTCATCGAATCTTGCACCTAAGGTAATCAGCAAATCACTTTTTTGTAGTGCAGTAACCGCAGGAACCGTTCCGTGCATACCCGGCATACCTAGGTTTTGCGGATTCGAATCTGGGAAGGCACCTCTTGCCATCAGTGTGGTGACCGCTGGCGCACCGGTTAGCTTTGAAAGTTCGAGTAGCTCTTGATGAGCACCTGAGCGAATGATTCCACCACCAACATAAAGTACTGGCCGCTTTGATTCTTTAATCAGTTGCACTGCAGCTTGAACCTGCTTACCGTGCGGCTTAGTAACCGGTTTATACCCGGGAAGATCAACTTTTGGTGGCCAAACAAATTCAGCCTTGGCATTTTGTGCATCTTTGGCAATATCAACAAGCACTGGACCTGGTCTACCGGTGGTTGCAATTTGATAAGCAGCGGCCAATACCCCTGGAATATCTTCTGCCTTAGTAACCAAGTATGAATGCTTAGTGATTGGCATAGTGATTCCAACAATGTCAGCTTCTTGGAAAGCATCGGTGCCAATTGCAGTTGAGTTGACCTGTCCGGTAATTGCCAGAAGTGGAACGGAGTCCATGTGAGCATCAGCAATTGCGGTAACTAAGTTTGTGGCACCCGGCCCTGAAGTTGCAATACAGACACCGATCTTGCCGCTAGCCGAGGCATAGCCTTCGGCAGCGTGACCGGCTCCCTGCTCGTGGCGAACCAGGATGTGTCTGATTTTGGTTGAATCCATTAGTGGATCATAGGTTGGCAGAATAGCTCCACCTGGCAGCCCAAAAACGTCGGTGATGCCAAGTAGCTCGAGGCTACGAACAATCGCCTGAGCTCCAGTCAAAACTTCGTTTGTCATTTAGAAACTTTCTTGAAAATTAGTTATCCGCAGTAAGCGCCTTCAGCAGCTGATCGCACTACCTTTGAATATTTAGCAAGCACACCTCGTGTATAACGGGGTTCTAGCGGACGCCATGCTTCTTTGCGGCGTTCCAACTCTTCCGGCTCAACTAGTAGTTCGAGCGTACGAGATGCGATGTCAACTCGTATCAAGTCTGAATCGCGAACCAGAGCAATCGGACCTCCGTCGGTCGCCTCTGGTGCTATGTGGCCGATGCACAGGCCGGTTGTGCCGCCTGAAAATCGTCCGTCAGTCAAGAGTAATACATCTTTACCTAAACCGGCACCCTTTATAGCCGCGGTAATAGCTAGCATCTCACGCATGCCGGGACCACCTTTAGGGCCTTCATAGCGAATAACCACTACATCCCCGGCCGCAATTTTCCCATCGGTTAGCGCCTGCATAGCTTCGGCTTCGCGCTCAAAGACCCTTGCTGGACCAGTAAAGCTCTCCAAATCAAAGCCAGCAGTCTTTACTACGGCTCCTTCTGGCGCAAGAGTACCCTTCAAGATCGAAATTCCGCCAGTGCGGTGAATTGGATTTCCGATCGCTCGGATGATTTTGCCATCGGGATCTGGAGGGTTTATGCCTTCAAGGTTTTCCGCCATGCTCTTACCGGTAACAGTCAAAACGTCGCCATTGATTAGCCCAGCATCCAACAGCGCTTTCATCACAACTGGAACACCACCGACACGATCAACATCTGCCATCACGAACTGGCCGAATGGTTTTAGATCACCTAGGTGAGGAACACGATCGGCAACACGGTTGAAATCATCAAGGGTTAGATCAACTTCAGCTTCACGAGCAATTGCCAATAGATGAAGCACCGCATTTGTCGAACCGCCGAGCGCCATTAGAACTGCAATAGCGTTTTCAAAAGCAGGCTTAGTCATAATTTGCCTAGCAGTAATACCCTGGGCAATCAGATTAACTACTGCTTCTCCTGAGCGATGAGCCCAGGCATCTCTTCTTCTATCGGCAGAAGGAGGGGAAGCTGAACCCGGCAAGCTCATACCGATAGCTTCGGCAATAGATGCCATGGTGTTAGCGGTATACATTCCACCGCAAGCACCTTCGCCTGGGCAAATAGCTCGTTCGATCCGATCCAAATCTTCAAGGCTCATCTTTCCAGCCTTGCAAGCACCGACCGCCTCGAAAGCATCGATGATGGTTACTTCTTTTTCGGTGCCATCGGTTAGCTTTACCCAACCCGGAGCAATCGACCCAGCGTAGAGAAACACTGATGCGACATCTAATCTGGCGGCGGCCATTAACATGCCAGGTAGCGACTTATCACAACCAGCTAATAGCACAGCCCCATCAAGTCGCTCTGCTTGCATAACTGTCTCAACCGAGTCGGCAATTACTTCTCTGGACACTAGGGAAAAGTGCATACCCTCATGGCCCATGGAAATACCATCGGAAACAGAAATTGTGCCAAATTCAAGTGGATAACCCTTAGCCGCGTGAACACCTTCTTTGGCCGCATCGGCTAAACGATCTAGCGAAAGGTTGCAGGGGGTAACTTCATTCCATGAGGAGGCCACACCAATTTGCGGCTTTTCCCAGTCCTCATCCCCCATACCAACAGCCCGGAGCATGCCCCTAGCTGCGGTGCGTTCAATTCCGTCCGTTACAACCCGGCTTCTGGGTTTCATGTCCTTGTCCATTAGACAAGTTTAGGCGAAATCTGTTTGTTATAAATAGGTCGCGGAAAGTGTGGGCTAGCCTAGAAGAGATGAACAGCCAAGAACTAGACCGAGTAAGCCTTGAAAAATACAGCAAGGCCGCTATTGCCTCAAGCCGTGAGGTTATTCGCTCCTATTCGACATCCTTTGGGCTAGCCACTAACCTATTGGCTCAGCCAATTAGATCCCATGTTCAGAACATTTATGCCCTAGTTCGAGTAGCCGACGAGATCGTGGACGGGGCTGCGGCTGGAGCTTTCGGTTCAAATAAATTCGCCTCCGCCGGAGAGCTAAACAAATTAGAACAAGAAACCTATAAAGCCATGAACTTAGGCTTTAGCACCAATCTGGTAGTTCACGCCTTTGCCAGAACAGCCATCGAAACCGGTATATCTAGAAAAATAGTCGAGCCGTTCTACTATTCAATGCGCCTAGACCTGCAGCAGACCAAGCACGATAAAAAATCCTTTGATAAGTATGTCTATGGCTCTGCAGAAGTAATTGGGCTGATGTGTCTGCAAGCTTTTATACAAGGACAGAAATACTCACAGGCAGAACTAGAAACGCTGCGCCAAGGCGCACAGGCTCTTGGGGCTGCCTTCCAAAAGGTGAACTTCCTCAGAGATCTAGCCCAGGATTTTGAACAACTTGGCAGAAGCTATTTTCCCAATCTAAATGTAAAAAACTTTGATGAAGCCAAAAAACAGGAATTAGTGGCTGATATCAAAAACGATCTACGACTCTCTGCCAAGACCATCCCGCTACTTCCAAAAACATCTTCTAAAGCTGTCGTTGCAGCGCAACTGTTATTTACTGCGCTGAATGACAAGATTGATAAAACGCCAGCGAGCGAAATTATCAAGGCAAGAATCAGAGTCAGCGATTTCGCTAAATTTCTAATTTTGTTCAAAGCATGGATCGGAGTAACACCAAGATGACACAGAAACAAGCAATCGTAGTTGGTGGCGGTATTGGTGGTTTAGCTACCGCGGCGCTACTAGCCAAAGCAGGCATGAAGGTCAAGTTGTTTGAGGCACGAGAAAAAGTCGGTGGCCGAGCCTACATCTGGGAAAAAGACGGCTTCGTCTTTGACATGGGGCCATCCTGGTATTTGATGCCGGATGCCTTTGACCAATTCTTCAGGTTGATGGGCACGACCGCTAAGAAAGAACTAGACCTGGTTAGGTTGGATCCTGCCTACCGCACTGTTTTTGAAGGTGAAAAAGAACCTATTTATATGTATGAATCGCTTCAGAAAAACCTTGAAGTTTTTGAGGCAATCGAACCAGGTAGCGCCAAGATGATTCAGAAGTATCTAGATAGCGCAGAAGATGCCTACCGGCTAGCTAATCGCCACTTCCTGTATACCAACTTTCAGAATCTAAAATCATTTACCCACCCAGAAGTGGTAGCAAAGGCTGGACGATTCATCAAACACCTACTCACCTCACTGCACGCTTACTCTTCAAAGCATGTCAAGGATGAGCGACTGAGAAAAGTACTTAACTTCCCTGCTGTGTTTCTGGGTGCTTCTCCTTATGAGACACCAAGCATGTATCACCTAATGACACACATTGATATGAATGTTGGGGTTTTCTACCCACAGGGTGGAATCTACAAAATCATCGAGGCTGTTGAGCGGTTGGCTAAAGCTCATGGTGTTGAAATCCACACCAACTCACCGGTAACAAAAATCAATGTTGAAAGCGGAATTGTCTCTGGTGTTGAGGTCAACGGTAAGAAATACTCAGCCGATGTAGTGATTGCCAATGCTGACCTGCACTTTGTTGAAACCAAACTGCTTGATCCCGAATATCAAACCCTTCCAGAAAAGTGGTGGGCAGATAAGGTTCCAGGCCCATCAGCACTACTTATGTATCTAGGCGTGAAGGGTAAAATTCCAACCCTTGATCACCACACCCTTCTATACACAGAAGACTGGGAAACCAACTTCGGTGAGGTATTCCATAAAGCTGATGGCAAGAGAAAAGTGCCAAACCCAGCAAGCCTTTATATATGCGCTCCAAGCAAAACCGACTCATCTGTTGCACCAGAAGGCTATGAGAACCTGTTTGTTCTAGTGCCAGTTGCCGCAGACCCGAGTGTCGGCCGCGGCGGTGTTGATCGAAGCGGTGACCCGGCTTTTGAAGCTGAAGCAGATCGCATTATCGAGCAGATTGCCACTTGGTGTGACATTCCAGATCTTGCTGAACGAATTGTGGTTCGAAGAACTATGGGGCCGGCAAACTTTGCCGATGAACTAAATGCCTGGTCAGGAACTGCCCTCGGCATGGCACACACCTTACGCCAAAGTGCTTTCTTTAGACCCAAGAACCAGAGCAAGAAAGTCAAGGGCCTCTACTACGCCGGTCACCACTCGATTCCAGGTATTGGTTTACCAATGTGTCTAATCGGAGCAGAACTTGTCTACAAGTTGCTAATCGATGACCGCTCGAGCGCACCAACCCCTAATGAAATTCAGCCAGTTCCAGCTGAAGGTTGGAAAGGTCTGAAGTAGTGCTCGGATCGGCAACGTATCTGTCAGGACTACTTTTCTCAATCATTGGATTGGGTTTACTTGACTGGCGTTTCCGAATTGCCTTCACGGTAAATAAAAAAGCCGCATTAGTAGCAACCTTGCTCCCGATGATTTTCTTTCTTATCTGGGATGGCGCTGGAATTGCCCTAGGAATCTTCTTCCGCGGTGATACTTCACATTTGACTGGCTGGCTGGTCGCCCCGGAGATGCCAATTGAAGAAATATTCTTTTTGTTTCTCCTGAACTACAGCGCTCTCACGCTATTTAGTGTGCTCAGCAGAGTAAGGAGAAAGAAGTGAACTACCTTCTGCTGAACCTTGCTTTCATGCTGATTGCCTTTGTGGTTTTGAATGCTTTTGTTAGAAAAACTCCTTGGCGGGTGGTGCTCTGGACCATGCTCTCGATGCTCGGTCTAACACTAATCTTTGACAACGTGATTATCGCCTTAGACATCGTTGCCTACGACCCTGAGAAAGTAAGTGGTATCTACCTAGGCTTAGCCCCAATCGAAGACTTCGCTTATACAGTGGTAGCAGTGCTAGCCGTTTCGAGCATTTGGCACAAAATGACAGGAACAAAAAAGTGAGTGCTATCAAGCAACTGTTCTGGTCTTCAAGACCAGTGTCCTGGATCAACACCGCTTTCCCTTTTGCCGCAACCTACATTTTCGTAACTCACAGGATTGACCTAACCCTAGTTATCGGCACCATCTTCTTTCTTATTCCATACAACCTTTTGATGTATGGAATCAATGATGTTTTTGACTATGAGAGCGATCTTAGAAACCCACGTAAAGGTGGAATCGAAGGAGCATTGCTAGATAAGAAATATCACAAGCTAACAATCTGGACCTCAGTTCTGCTGTGCTTGCCATTTCTTGCCTATCTCTACTTTGTCTCCGATCTGCAATCTAGTTTTTGGCTAAGCCTGTTTGTTTTTACCGTAATTGCCTATAGCGCGCCAGTATTGCGCTTTAAAGAACGTGCATTTCTAGATTCGCTAACCTCATCAAGTCACTTCTTTGGGCCAATGGTTTACGCGCTCTCACTGACCAAGGTAGACATGACAAGCAGAGAAACGCTTTCCTGCATTCTGGCCTTTACTCTCTGGGGAATCGCCTCTCATGCCTTTGGCGCGGTTCAAGATGTTCAAGCTGACCGTGAGGCAAAAATCTCCAGCATCGCGACAGTAATCGGAGCAAAAGCAACAGTTCGATTTGCTTTTGCCTGCTACCTAATTGCTGGCATTCTGATGCTCAACACACCGTTTCCTGGATCGCTAGCCGGAATAGCAGCCATACCCTACCTATTTATCTTGAGCCCGTTTCTGAACATCACAGACAGTGATTGTGAGAAAGCTAATGCTGGATGGCGAAAGTTTATTTGGCTGAATTTCTTTGCCGGATTTGTTGTCACAATGCTTTTGATCTGGGCTAGCTTCTAGCAAACCAATCAATCAGATAAGCCTTATTGAAACCTTTGGCACATAAATGGCAGCTGTATAGCCTTTTTGGTCTTTGATAGCGGTAATGTTGGTGGCCATTAGGGCAGAGTCCCCGATAGGGAGCAAACTCCTTGGCTATCTCATCCCCGGTATAAGTCTCATTACGGTAGCCGATCCGCTTTGCGGTAGCTAACCATTTCTTGCCGTGGCCTTCCTTAGGTCCAGAAAGGGCATGCGCGATTTCATGCAGCATGGTCTGCCTAACATCATCAATTGAGTGAACCAATGACAAATACTTACTTACAGTGATTTTCTTATCTGTGTAAGAGCAGAGCCCTGCCCTTCTTCTACCGTTATCAAAACCAAAGCTCCATGCCCGATCCTCGATGTGTTCCAACATCAAAGACTGAGCCATAGCAGCGATGTATTCGTAACGGCTAGCCTGCAACCGAATCTTGCTGCCTCCAGCAGAGCGAGCTTTTTCGACAAACCCAAAATCTTCGAGCGCGGCCAATATAGAAAGTTGATTCGGGTGTATGCGTGCCGAGATTTTAGCTAACTTGAGCTCATCAAACCCATAATCGAGAGTTGAATTGACTGCCTCAGCAAGCCATGAAAAAGACCCTAATTGGACCTGGTCGATGCGTAAGAATGCGGAATTTCGATTAGAACTAAACTCCTGAAAACTAAGTTGGCCAATTAGTAGCGACTCGGGTGAATACCTAACCTGCCAAGTCAAATCCCCAATACTCAGAAATTCCAATTTTCCAGTTTGGCTGGTTGGGCTAAGAAATGAATCTAAAGTAATCATCGCAATGACAGGCTAACCCCGACTAGGCAAGTCCTGAGGTATTACAGTCGAAGTTGTTGAAAACTTATGGTGCTCTGAACAGCATTAGCTAGTCAATACTGGCAAATGGAACCAAAGCTGACAAAAATGCCGTGACTGTGAATATAACCATGGCTATAGCTGAAATCGAAAACCTTGTTGTCACTTTGGCAACGACCGCGGCAACACCCAAAAGAAAGAGTGACAGAGCCATCAACACCGTGTAGAGAATTAGTTTGTCGCTCAGGGAATTAAAGCTATCCCCAGTTTTCATCTTCTCTTCAGCAGCAACATTCTTTTCGCTATAAGCTCCAAAAAGGTCTTCTAGGTAAGCTTCGTCTTCCTGCGGAGAGACATATTCTTCATCGGACTGTTCGTTGGCGGCGTTGGCCCGATCGATAGCCTCACCAAATACTTCGGAAACTCCACCGTAGTAGAGGGCATCGTACTTAGCTTGGGCTAGGGCTGCAATTTGTCCGTTTGAGGATTCCATTTCAACTGCGAGCTGGTCAAGAGCGACCAGAGTCTGGGCATCCTGGGCATACTGCTGGTTGGCTTCAAGATACATAGATTCAGCTTCAGTCTTCAGGCTTTGCCCGACGGCATATTCCTGAAACATTTTTGAGTCGTATAAAGACGCTTGGAAGGACACGTAAGCAGTTGCAACTGACACGATACCCAAAAGTGTGACGATTATGACTTCGGCAAATTTTTCAAACCAAGCTAGCATGTGAGCTCCTTCTAAAGCTGCATTACTTTATAGGCATACTAGCACCAGAGAACTAAATGGTTGGGAGCAGCATGCTTACGCTGGAACCCAAAAAGGTGAAACCCCGGTCCTCGTGAGAAGGAACCGGGGTTTCGTGCGCCCCCCGGGAATCGAACCCGGAACCCACTGATTAAGAGTCAGTTGCTCTGCCGATTGAGCTAGAGGCGCATTGCCAGTGGCAACGATTTCCAAGAATAGCAGTTAGTTGGCGGGTAATCAAAGTTTGACGCCAGGTGTAGTTTTACTAGATTAGAGGCATGACTGAACTAAAAACTGGCTCTAAGGCCCCTGCATTCAAGTTGAAAAACCAAGACGAAGCTACTGTTTCTTTGGCTGATTTCAAAGGTAAGAAAGTGATTGTTTACTTCTACCCTGCCGCCTCAACACCTGGTTGCACCAAGCAAGCTTGTGATTTCCAGGAGAACATGAATGTTCTCAAAAAGGCTGGTTACTCCGTAGTGGGTATCTCGCCAGATGCTCCAGCTAAGCTGACCAAGTTCCGCAAGGCAGAGGCTCTCAAGTTTGACCTGCTCAGTGATCCTGACATGAAGGTCATCAAGGCCTATGGTGCCTTTGGTGAGAAGAGCATGTATGGAAAGATCTACGAAGGTCTAATCCGATCAACATTTGTTATTGATGAAAACGGCAAAGTTGAACATGCACTTTATAACGTAAAAGCAACTGGTCACGTTGCGATGCTTCGTAAGGTTTTGGAAGTTTAGTCTCTAGATTCCAAGGTGGCATCGACTACCTGTCGAGTAAAAAGAGTAAAGAAAACTAATACCGACGGAATTGCTATCGCTAGAGCACCAAGAAGACTTGCCTCGAGTGTTCCAAAAGCAATAGTCAATTGAATTAGTTGCCAAAAAACACCAGCACTTCTGGCCCAGCGCTTTCTTCTGACAATTGCCCTGGCCGCAAAAGATAACCAGACTGCTGCCGATCCGGTAAGTAGGGCGAGGATCGAGTCGGTGGCAATCGCAGTTGCCTGGCCGGTTGCCATTGCCCAAATTATGAACCCGGTGGCAACATACATAACCAGAGCTTCTAGGGCAAATGCCACGCAAAGCCCTCTGAGGGTTAGCTCGATGTTTAACTTAGGCATAGCATCAAGCCTAAATGGGGTATTTACAAGCCCCCTCGGTTATGCGAAAATAGACCTATCGCGCCTCGCGCATTTATTTCTCGCCCCGCCAATTTTCTGGTTTAGTGAGAGTAATTTTCGATCTAAGGAACATGAATATATGGAACTGCCATGGCTAACAGAAGCTCGCTGTCGAACAGAAGATCCAGAACTTTTCTTTCCAGTAGGTAACACGGGGCCAGCAGTAGACCAGATCGAACAAGCCAAATCAATTTGCCGCGAGTGCAAGGTGTCAGCCAACTGCCTAGAGTATGCCATCAAAGAAAACCAAGACAGTGGCATCTGGGGTGGACTAAGTGAAGAAGAGCGTAAGTCGCTAAAGCGTCGTTACGCCAGGGCTCGTCGTTCTGCCTAAGCTACCGAAATCTCAACAGTCACGGTAGTACCTGACTTGTCTGATTTATAAGCTAACTTTCCGCGCAATTCTGATTCCACGAGAGTGGCGACAATCTGTGTTCCAAGACCGGTCATTGGCTTAGTCGGATCAAAACCAACTCCGTCATCGGCGACAGAAATAATCAGTTTCTTGGCTCTTCTGGCAGCGGTAACCGTAACGTGGCCAACTTTGTTGGCCAACCCGTGCTCGTAGGCATTGGTCACAATTTCAGTCAGTACCACAGCCAGCGGTGTCGCTAATTCGCTGGGTAACCGACCGAATTTGCCGATCCGAAGATTAGTTACCTTGGCGTTGTAGCCGGCAGCCAACTCGGCAACCATGGCAACAATTCGATCGAAGACTTCATCAAAGTTCACATCCTGGGCCAAACCTTCACTAAGCGAGTCATGCACCACGGCAATAGCAGCTACACGCCTGCCAGCATCGCTTAGCGCTTCTAGAGTTTCCGGTGACTTGCTGCGCCGACCTTGAATTCTAAGTAACGAGGCTACGGTCTGCAGGTTATTTTTCACCCTGTGGTGAATTTCTCTAATCGTGGCATCTTTAGTAACCAGCTCGCGCTCTTGCCGTCTTAGTTCAGTAACATCGCGGCAAAGCAAAATAGCGCCGGTTCGCTTACCATTTTCAAATATGGGTATAGCTCTTACCGATAGGGCAGAGGAGTTGCCTTCGATGTCAGCTCGCCAAGGCACCTTACCGGAAACAACCATCGGTAGATTCTCGTCAACATTCAAGCGGCTCTTATTTAGCTGATCAGTGATCTCCAAGAGTGATCTTCCCTCTAGCTCACCGTCAACGCCTAGTTTTTGAAATGCCGAAATACCATTTGGTGAAGAGAAAACAACTCTTCCTTCGGCATCCAAGTGCAATAGTCCATCATTGACACGAGGCGCACCTCTTCTCGGTGCGCTCTGAGCAGAGAACATCGGATAACTGCCGTCGGTCACCATGTTCAGTAACTTATCGCCCAGGGCAGAAAGGTTTATTCTGGTTTTATTCGGGGCAGCTGCCTCGCCTAGGTTTGTGTGCTTGGTAACTACTGCAATCGGTGTAGGGGTTATGTCATCGCCGCTGTTAACATTTAGTCTTCTAAAAACAGGAACAGCACTAAGTCTTGCCGGTACTCCTTGATAAACGTCCGGCTCCCCATATTCAACAATTTCACCGGTGGTAAATGCTTGGCTGACAATATTGGCCCAGGCTTTTTCAACGTTCTTTCCGGTGATGTCGCGATAAAATACTGTCGCGGCACTCGATGGCCTAGCATGGCCAGCGGCGATAAAACGCTTTTTACCATCCGAAATCCAGAGCACGAGGTCGGCGAAGCTCAAATCGGCAATAACCTGCCAGTCGGCTACCAGGGCGTGCAACCACTCGACATCGGGCTCATGCTCTTGCCCATGTTGTTTCATTAGATCCGAGAGTGTCGACACCTAAGAAAGTTTAGCCACGGCTCTCCCGTTTTGCCGAACTTAGTTGAATCTGCTCAGCCAGCTGCTTGATGGCCTGACGAGCAGCCGATGAGCGTTTAATCAGAGCCAGCGGAAGACCATTACGTATGCTGCGATCCATGTTCTCTGGTTCGTCTGGGATAAAAGCATCTATCCGCAATTTCGCCAGGCTCAAATAACTCTCCTCCAACTCATTTTTGGCATTAGATCCAAGCGCACCGGTGCGAAAGCGATTGACCACCACCAGCTGGTCCTCGGTACGGCCAATTTCAATTAACAGCTCCTGAGCCTGTAAAAAGCGTTTGGCCGCTATCGGATCAGAGCCAGAAACGGTAACTAAAGTCTTACTCCCCATTAGTACCGACCTGAGCAGGCTATCCCTGTCCATTACGCCGGCCAGGGCGGGATGAGCCAACCTAGAACTGGCATAGCATGCCTGCGGAAGATCAAGGATTACATAATCAAACTGCTCGGAAATTTGACTTAGAAACTTCGCCAAACGCTCAGGCGTGATCTCCTCCCAGCGATAGGGAGAACTCAAGCCAGGCAAAAATAACAGCTCTGCCCTACCCAGATCTAGAGCAACAGTTAACCTGGCTAACTCAGCTCGACTCAGTCGCTGCTGATCCAAAAGCCGCAACACCGCTGATAAGCCAGCCGGGGTCTCGGCTAGTCCAAGGGCCAAGGGAATCGACGGGGCCAAGCTGTCAAGATCAATCAGCAATACTCGTTTACCGTTCAGCACTAGTTCGGCAGCCAGGTTGATTGCTAGACTCGTGCGACCAGGTGAACCGCTACCGGACCAGATTGCAATCGTATTTGCCGAGAAACTAATTTGATTTGGCTGTTGCTGTGGCTCGGCCACAACCGCCAGATGAGAAGGTCTGGCCGAAGTGCTCGTGAATGTCATTGGGAAATAACCCCCACAATTACGTCTTGATTAGCCAGCGAGTGAACCACTGATCTGATTTCTGCTGGAGAAACACATATTTCTATCTCCTGTTTGGACTGCCCTAGAGAATCGGTAGCACTAAATATCTCTATTACCAAACCGGCGGTCACTATTTGCACTGGAGCGCTTTCAATACCATTGCCGTTCACTCCAGCCCACAGATCAATCAGATCGCCGCGGTGTATTGATTTACTAAGGTCGATACCAAGAGCAACCTTGATTGCTGCACAATCAGAGTGTGCTTGGTCAGTTAAGGCTGATAATGGAATTAACTCCCCTGCCCTGACCGGTTTGGCTAAGACCCATTCAGATACTTTGCTGTCTGCTTGCAGGTAGCGATTTGAATGCTCTTTTAGATCGAGCGCGACCAGGCTTACGCTCAGTTCATTCAGTTGGCTATTCTGCGATAAATCGCCGATGGCAACATAGTAGTTCGCCCGGTTGGTGTTTTGATCGGAGCTAACTAAATATGAGGCAACAGCGATCAAGGCAAAGGCGGTAGCTAAAAGAATTTTTGTTCTTCTGGAACCCATGCGATTGGCCAGACGCACTCGCCTGCTGCGTTTTCGAATGAACATCGCCATAGTGCTATGTTGCTGAAAGCTTTTCCAAATTGCTCAGATTTTCCACAACCAGAGCTTCAATTGCACTGCTGGCTAAATAGGAGATTTTGCCAGCGGAAAGCACCTCAACTAGCGAGCCGGACACTGAAACAACCTGGGCTGGAGATATATCACCTAATCTGGTTTGGATCTTGAGGGTCACAGCACAGAGTTTTCTTTCTACCAAATCGACAAAAGACAATTCAGCCCCTGTCAGATAATTGCCTTCATCTAAAACTTCGATACGGGTAAATGACTGAGCTGGAACCACTACCCAGCAAGGTGCGCTTGTAGCAGCAAAACCGGCGATGAAATCATTTCCCAGAAGCGGAGAACTAAGCACCAGATTGGCCTGATGCTCTGATTGGCGGATTACCAGGGCTGATTTTGCGGCATTAGCGCCAATAGCAGGTTTTGCTGCTTGGTGAAAATAGGCCTGCGCCTCTAAATCTTCAAACAGTGCATCTAGGTTCACTTAGCCATTTTGTGCCAGATCTAGCCCAGACAACCTTTGTCCACAGAAGGAAAACTTTCTAGCCTCAAACTGATTTATTAGGTAATTTGTCTTAAGTCATGTAAGGGGGGAGGTATCGGTGTCATGCCAGTTCAAGCAAAAGCCGCTACAAAGCGGAATGTTTCAAACCCAATAGAAGCCGATGACTTCTTTGGAGCCCAATTCACCTCAACTGCAGAATTAGGTGATCCCGGTCCGGTGCTGGCTTTTTTAGCCCAAGCGGTGATCGAAACTCTAGCTGGAATAAGAGATGTTGAACAGACCGCAAGGTGGCTAAGTGATGGTGTTTACCAACAACTAAAGCAACGTGCTCTGGCATTTAATCGCCAACGGTCAGCCACTCAAGCCAAACAGTTGCGACCCAATATTTCAATTGGAAAGATTTCGCAGTTCAGCCCCAGAGATGGAGTAATCGAAGGCGTAGTAATAGTTCATAACCGCGGTAGATCCCGAGCTGTGGCTATCCGCTTGGAAGGCTATAACGGACGTTGGCGAGCCAAAAGCCTCGCTGTGCTCTAGTGCAAACTACTTTTTGAAGAAAGAGCTGCCCGGCCCCTCTTCTTTAGGTTTTTCCTGATTGGAAGCCTTCACCTCAGTGTCGCCAGATTCATCCGGTGCGCTGAAAGTTAGATTGCTTGGAGCAGAAGGCAGTTGCGGTTCGACTTGTACATCCAGGTTGAAGAGGAAGCCAATTGATTCTTCTTTAATAGCACCCATCATCTGGTTGAACATGTTGTAACCCTCGCGCTGATACTCAACCAGTGGATCACGTTGCGCCATCGCTCGAAGACCAATTCCCTCTTTCAGGTAATCCATCTCGTAGAGGTGATCGCGCCACTTTCTATCCAATACTGAAAGCACTACGCGACGCTCAAGTTCGTGCATTGGGACTTCACCAACCTGGTTTACCCGAGTTGAGTAAGCCAATCTGGCATCAGAAATAATTTCGTTGGCAAGCCATGCTCTGGTTAGTTTTGATCTTGAACCAGCTTCGGTTAGTACTTCTTCAACAGTTAGGCCAATTGGATAGATGTTTCTGAGATCTCCCCAAAGTGCTTCAAGATCCCAATCGCTTCCGGCGTTGTCTGCAATGTGTGAATTGACAATATCGTTTACAACATCAACTAGGAACGTATCAACTCTGCCGGTTAGATCATCACCTGCAAGAATGTGCCTGCGGTCTGAGTAAATTGCCTCGCGCTGACGGTTTAGAACATCGTCATATTTCAACACATTCTTACGAATTTCAGCGTTACGGGCTTCTACCTGAGATTGCGCACTGGCAATAGCCTTGCTTACTACACCAGACTCGATTGCCATGTCATCCGGGATACTGCCACGATTCATCAGAGCAGCTGCTGCACCGGAATTGAATAGTCGCATTAGATCATCGGTTAGCGAGAGATAGAACCTTGATTCACCCGGGTCTCCCTGACGACCAGATCTACCACGTAACTGGTTATCGATTCTTCTAGACTCGTGGCGCTCCGTGCCAAGCACATACAAACCGCCAACCGAGGTGACCTTATCGGCCTCAGTAGCAACCTGAGTCTTCACTTCCTCGTAAGCAGTTGCCCAGGCAGCTTCATACTCCTCAGGCTTTTCAACCGAGTCGTAGCCCTTTTTAGCTAGGGCTTCATACGTTAGATACTCAGCGTTTCCACCGAGCATGATGTCGGTACCACGACCGGCCATGTTGGTGGCTACAGTGACTGCTCCTAAACGACCAGCCTGAGCAACAATGGCAGCTTCCCTGGCATGGTTCTTAGCATTTAGCACTTCGTGACGAACGCCGCGCTTAGCGAGCAGTTTTGACAAATACTCGCTCTTTTCCACGCTCGTGGTTCCAACCAGAATTGGTTGACCGGTAGCGTGACGGGCTGCGATGTCTTCAACCACCATGGAGAACTTAACTGCCTCGTTCTTATAGATCAGATCTGACTGATCCATGCGAATCATCGGCTTGTTAGTTGGAATTGGAACTACACCGAGCTTGTAGGTTGACATAAATTCGGCCGCTTCAGTAGCAGCGGTACCGGTCATACCGGCCAGCTTTTTGTAGAGCCTAAAGTAGTTCTGCAGCGTCACGGTTGCCAGAGTCTGGTTCTCTGCTTTTACCGGAACGCCTTCTTTAGCTTCAATAGCCTGGTGAATACCTTCGTTGTAGCGACGGCCCTCAAGGATACGGCCGGTGTGCTCATCAACGATAAGCACCTCACCTTTCATGACTACATAATCTTTATCACGCTTGAATAGCGCTTTAGCCTTGATCGAGTTGTTCAGGAAGGAGATTAGCGGGGTGTTTGTAGATTCATAGAGATTTGTGATGCCCAGATAGTCTTCAACCTTGCTAATTCCTGGCTCTAGGATTCCAACAGTTCTCTTTTTCTCATCAACCTCGTAGTCGATTACCGGCTGCAACTTTTCGGCTATCTTGGCAAATTCCGAGAACCAGCGGTTAGCTTCACCAGACGAGGGTCCAGAGATAATCAGCGGAGTTCTAGCCTCGTCAATCAAAATCGAGTCAACCTCATCAACAATCGCGAAGAAGTGTTCGCGTTGAACTAGATCTCCAGAACTCTGCGCCATGTTATCGCGCAGATAATCAAATCCGTATTCATTGTTTGTTCCATAGGTGATATCACACAGGTACTGTTCTCTGCGAACATCAGGGCTCTGGCCGGAAAGAATAATTCCAGTGCTCATACCAAGTGCTCGATAGACACGTCCCATCAATTCACCCTGGTAACCGGCAAGATAGTCGTTTGTGGTAACCACGTGCACCCCGCGACCAGCAATCGCATTTAGATAGGCAGGCAAGGTGGCAACAAGGGTCTTTCCTTCACCGGTTTTCATTTCGGCAATATTGCCCAGGTGCAAAGCTGCTCCACCCATCAGCTGAACGTCAAAGTGGCGCTGCCCTAGCGTTCTCTTGGCAGCCTCGCGAACAGCGGCAAATGCCTCAGGCATCAGTTCATCTAGGGTTTCTCCAGCGACATAGCGCTCGCGAAGAACTGCCGTTTCGTGGAGTAGATCTTCATCGCTAATAGCAGCGAAGTCCTCTTCTAGGTCATTTACAGCCTTGACTACCGAACGCAATTTGGCGAGAATCTTGCCCTCACCGGCACGAAGTAAACGGTCGACTATTGACACCAAAATGAGCTCCAAACGCTAAGCGGTCATACCATTCCATCTTAGACTGCCCAGCCAGAGGCCTAAAAAGCCTGTTAAATGGCAGATTTGGGTGCTTTAACTAGGGCTAGGACAAAGCATCCGAAAACCTCAAAGCCGGAAGATTCTAGGGTTTGTCTTGCCGCTGTCACAGTCGCTCCAGTGGTGTAGACGTCATCGATTAAAACAACGCGGCTGGCTGAAGTGCTGCCTGTTCGGCATTCAAATGCGCCAGCCAAATTATCCAAGCGCTCTTTCTGGCTAAGGCCAGCCTGATCCAAGCGCCTAGTCTTACTGCGCAGCAAATTGGCCACTTTCAAATTTGGATGTTTACTCGCCAGTGCTTTTGCCAATAACTGTGTGTGGCTAAAGCCCCTTTTTATTTCAGCTTGGCGTGCTGAGGGAATCGGCACCAGGGTAACCGCTTGCCAATTATCGGGCCACGAACAGTACTGAAGAAGCGGAATAATCAGCGAAGTTAGACCTTTATCTTTGATAGCCGTAATGACTTTTGCAATTTCGTCTTGATAAATCGACAGGTAGAAAATCTCTAAGCCGTGGCTTTTAGTTCTGCCTAGTTGAAGCTGTAATCGAAGTAAACAATTCGTGCAAATCGGTTTTCCGTTTTTACCGCAGAGTAGACAGGGAGAAGGAAAAAAGAAGTCAAGCACTTAAAGATTCTGCTAAAAGATCTTTACAAGCCAAAAAAAATATCTGCTTCTGTTTACAGTTCTATCTTTTCAACAGCGAGCGGAAGTGGAGATTCAAAGTCAGCTAGGTCTTGTCTTTTGGGAATTGTCAGTCTGAAACAAGCACCAATTCCAGGTTGAGCTGTAACTTCCAGCATCCCGTTGTGCACCAGGGCATCTTCAATTGAAATGGCAAGTCCTAACCCTGTTCCCCCGGTTGTTCTTTTTCTGGACGGGTCCGCTCTCCAGAAACGGTTGAACGCTTGGTTAGCTTCGCTTTCGGTCATACCAATACCGTTATCCATCACCGTTACCGCAACTGCCTTTTGATTTTGCCCTACCTCAATACGAACCGGTCTTCCCTCGCTGTGCTCAATGGCGTTGGTTAGCAGGTTATTCAAGATGCGGTCAATTCTCCTCGGATCCACCTCACACTGGACAGCTCCACTTGGAATTACAGCATCCAGATAGACATCTTTGGAATCAGCAAACTGCTGGATGGCAGCCAAGGCAGAACCGACCAAGCCGTTCATATCGTGCACCCCATACTCGGGAGTGACCGAAGCGGCGTCGTAGCGGGAGATCTCCAAAAGGTCATCCAGTAACTTATCGAAGCGATCCATTTGAGTGTGCAAGATTTCGGCAGAGCGCTTCGAGCCATCCGAAAAGCTGTCTTTCTGGCTGAAGAGAAAATCAGCGGACAGACGCATGGTGGTTAGCGGGGTGCGCAGCTCATGCGAGACATCAGAGACAAAGCGCTGCTGCATCTTGGAAAGTGAATCGAGATCGTTGATTTTATCTTCGAGGCTATCGGCCATGTGATTAAACGAAGTTGCCAGCACCGCGACCACATCGGTACCTCTTACCTGCAGCCTTCTCGAAAGATCTCCGCTTGCCATAATCTCACTGGCTTCAGCGGCTTCTTGGACCGGCCTCACCAACCAGCTGGTAACCAAAAATGAGAAGAAGCCGATGATGCCTAGGGTGACCAAACCACCGATGACCAGTGTTCTTTGCACAAAGCCAAGGCTCTGCTGCTCATTAGACATGTCATAAATTAAATACAACTCGTAGTCGTGCCCACCGGGTAACGAAACTTTCTGCCCAGTCAGCAAAGCTGGAACGGTGTCACCGCTACGAATAATTTGGACGGTTAGCGACTGAATATCTTTATTGTCTAAAACCTGCTGCCTGAAATCAGCACTGATCAGAGCAAGATCCATTCCATCAGAGCTTGAGTTTTCTAGTTGAGCTGCATTGGGACGATTGGAGGCATTTAGTAAGGCAACATTTCGAGACTGGGTAACACCGCTTGATTCCAATTCACTAATTGCCTGCTTGATACCCTGGTTCAGCGACCAGGTGCTATCGGAGACCACATCTTTTAGAATTCGCGGTAAGGCATTTTTGGCACGTTCCGATTCTTCTAGAGCATGCTCGGTTCTGGTATTGAATAATCCATTTCCGATGGACACACTCAACACACCACCTAAAAGGATTAGCGCAGAGCCAGAAAGGGCCACGGTCAGCACCAGAGCCCTAATCTGCAGCGAAGACCGGAATAGGCCTAGAGCCGCTTTGACCAGGCGGCTAAATAGCATTTACTCGGGTCCAGCCTTGTAACCCCAGCCGCGAACGGTTAGCACCAATCTCGGGTTCTCTGGGTCGTCCTCAATCTTGGAACGAAGGCGTTGCACGTGCACATTCACCAGCCTGGTATCGGCCTTGTAGGTGTATTCCCAGACCTGCTCCAAAAGCATCTCTCGGGTGAAAACCTCGTTTGGGTGAGAAGCCAGAGTCAACAGCAATTTGAATTCCAGCGGAGTGAGCGAAATCTTCTGATCACCCTTACGCACCTCGTGACTCAAGGTGTCCATCTCAACCGGTCCAATTGTGACTATCGGGTGCGCAGTTGATTTTGACTTGATTGGGCGAAGTCTTGCCCTAATTCTTGAGACCAAAACTTCAGTTTTATAAGGCTTCGTTACATAGTCATCAGCGCCTGCTTCAAGGCCGCGAATCATGTCGGTGTCATCGGTTCTAGCCGTAAGCATGATGATTGGGACACCAGAAACTTCTCTAATTTCTTTACAGATCTCAATACCGTTTTTTCCAGGCAGCATCAAATCGAGTAGCACTAAATCCGGCTGGTGCTTTTCGAATGCGGGAATTGCATCGGTGCCGGTAGCTGAGAAGCACACTTCGTAACCGCTTGCCATTAGGCCGATTTCGAGTTGCTCTCTTAGCGCGTCATCATCTTCGACAATAAGAAGTTTCGACATAATCTCAAACTTTCTAGTATCTGTAGTGTTCTGGTTTGAATGGTCCGTTTTGCTCGACGCCAATATAACGACCCTGGTCTCGAGTAAGTTCGGTAAGTTCAACTCCCAATGCAGATAAGTGTAGTCTCGCTACTTTCTCATCTAAATGCTTCGGAAGAATATAAACACCAATCGGGTATTCATCCCGCTTGGTGAAAAGTTCGATCTGAGCCAAAACCTGGTTGCTAAACGAAGTGCTCATCACAAAGCTCGGGTGACCGGTGGCATTACCGAGATTCATTAGCCGACCCTCGGAGAGAATCAGTACTGAATTACCATTAGGCAACTGCCACTCGTGCACCTGAGGTTTCACTTCAATTTTCTTGATGCCGGGGATTCGACTAATCCCGTCCATGTCGACTTCATTATCAAAGTGTCCGATATTGGCTAGCACGGCAAGATGTTTCATCCGCAACAGGTGCTCCGGACGAATAATGGCGGCGTTACCTGTGCCGGTAATGAAAAAGTCAACCTGCTCGACGACATTTTCTAAAGTAGTCACCTGGTAGCCGTCCATGGCTGCCTGCAGAGCACAAATCGGGTCAACCTCGCTAACGATAACCCTAGCTCCCTGGCCACTCATCGCCTCGGCAGCTCCCTTACCAACATCGCCGTAACCGGCAATGAAAACAGTCTTGCCGCCAATCAAAATGTCTGTGGCACGATTTAAGCCATCCGGTAACGAATGTCTAATTCCATATTTGTTATCGAATTTAGATTTAGTAACCGAGTCATTTACGTTGATACCAGGAAAAAGTAGCGTGCCGCGCTTGAACATTTCGTAGAGTCGCTTCACTCCGGTGGTGGTTTCCTCGGTGACACCGTAGATATCGCTAATCATGTTGCTAAAACGCTTATTGTTTTTACTAAATTCTTTTCTCAGTAATTCAAGAATGACTCGATACTCTTCGTTATCTTCAACACCGGCCGGTGGAACAGATCCCGCCTGTTCAAACTCATAGCCTTTGTGCACCAAAAGAGTTGCATCGCCACCATCATCAAGAATCATGTTCGGACCGGTGTAGTCAGCTCCTTCGGCAATAGCTTCCTGGGTCCAGTCAAAAATCCGCTCTGTGCACCACCAGTACTCCTGAAGTGATTCACCTTTCCAAGCGAAAACTGGAACACCGGCTGGAAGTGCAATACTTCCGTTTGGTCCAACCACTACAGCTGCGGCAGCTTCGTCTTGGGTGGAAAAGATGTTGCAGGATGCCCAGCGAACCTTTGCCCCAAGAGCTACCAAAGTTTCGATCAAGACTGCTGTCTGAATAGTCATGTGCAAAGAGCCAGCGATTCTAGCTCCACGAAGTGGTTGTGCTGCGCCGAACTCTTCACGAAGGGCCATCAGCCCTGGCATCTCGTTTTGCGCCAGGCGCATCTGGTGACGGCCATAGTCGGCTAGGGCCAGATCGGCTACCTTGTAGTCAAGGCCTGCTTTGGTGTCTGCAGTCATGAACTCTATTATCGCCCTATTTGTAATGCTTTAGAAACCAAAATGTTACCTACGGATGAGCCCTAGAACTTCATCGCGAATTTGCTGCATGACAGATTCGCTCAAGGCTTCCACGTTCAGTCGCAGTAGTGGCTCGGTATTTGACGCCCGAACGTTAAACCACCACCAGCTATCTCCGGAGTTGCCCTTGGCGGTAATGCCATCAAATTCATCGAATTCAGCCCGATCAGCAAATGCTTCCAGGACACGATTTTTAGCTGCTGGAACGTCCTTGACTGTTGAGTTGATTTCACCGGAAAGGAAATATGGGTTGTATTCCCTAGCCAGTTCCGAAAGCGGGCCTGATTGAGCCCCGAACTCAGCCAAGACATGCATGGCGGCCAGCATGCCGTTATCGGCACCCCAGAAATCCCTGAAGTAATAGTGCGCTGAGTGCTCCCCGCCGAAAATGGCATTTGTTGCCGCCATCCGGTCTTTGATTAGGGAGTGACCAACTTTAGTCCTTTCACCGATAGCTCCGTCTTTTTCAATTACCTCGGCAACAACTCGAGAGGTGATTAGGTTATAAAGCACTGTTATATCAGCCTGCTCGCCTAAGGCTCTCACTCTGGCAATTTCACGCCTGGCTACCATAGCGGCAACAGCACTCGGCGTTACCGCATTGCCGAGTTCATCAATTACGAAGCAGCGATCGGCGTCGCCATCAAAGGCAAGCCCCAGATCAGCTTTATGTTCAACCACAGCTTTTTGCAGATCAACAAGATTTGCAGGTTCCAGTGGATTTGCCTCGTGATTTGGAAAAGTTCCATCCAACTCGAAATACATTTCCACAATCTCAATTGGTAATTCCGATAATCCGGCTTTCGTAGAAAGAACGGCAGGAACGGTCAATCCACCCATTCCATTAGCCGCATCCACGACTACCTTCATCGGCTTTACCCCAGATAGATCCACTAACTTACGAAGGTAGCTGGCGTACTCGACTAAAACATCTTTTGACGAAACGCTGCCGATATGAGCGGCTGGTGCAATTCCTTCCGCTAAATACTTTTTTGCCCGATCGCGAATTGCGGCAAGACCGGTATCGAGACTAATTCCCCTAGCTCCTGCTCGTGAGAATTTGATGCCGTTGTAGCTTGCTGGGTTATGACTCGCGGTAAACATAGCCGCTGCCAGATTCAAATGACCAGAGGCAAAATATGACTCGTCGGTAGAACAGAGTCCTAGGTTAATGACATCAGCGCCGCGCAGAGTTGCCCCTTCGGCAAAGCTGGCCGCAAATCGCGGAGAAGAATCACGCATGTCGTGGCCAACCACCACCGACTGACCAGCTAGACCCAGTTCATCGACGAAACCGGCTGCCAGAGCCCGAATCACATCGTCGGTGAGATCAATATCGACAAGACCCCTAACGTCGTAGGTCTTTACAATCGCGTCCCAATTAACTTGCATTGGCCCCTTCTTCCATCAGTCAAGAATACAATGTCTGCATGTCTTCGAAAACCTCGGCAAGTTATAAGCGAGACCGACACGGCCGCGGGGTCAGACATTCGCTTACCGGAAGCCTTTATCGCAGCGGAGGGTCAAACCAAGACCAGTTTCGAATGATTGTCGATGCGACCGTGGAATATATAAAAGAGCAGTGGCCAGATGAACTGGGAAAGATGACTGCCCTGATTCTTGATGCTCCGATTGTTGGGGTGAACTCGACCTACGTGAAGCGTTGGGCAATCAGGAAAGAGAGCAAAACTATTATTTTGTACCGGTTGCCAATCATGCGTCTGGAATCTAGCAGCAACCCGAGTGCTGAGCGCGTCCGCATAGAACACCACGTCTTTGAGGCTGCAGCCGCCCTGATTGATAAAGAACCCTGGGAACTTATTCTCGGCGACGACGACAATTAGTGGATATTGACCTCTACCTGGCCACTTATATTCTTTTCATCCAAGACCGGTAGTGCTGCCACCCGACCATCAGAGTCAATTATGAGGTTTGCATAAATGTTCGCTGAGCTTGGAATGATTCCAACGCCAAGCCCTGCCCCAACTAAGACCACTTCAGCCGAGGCTGCCTGAACCGATCGCTTAATCGTGGCGGCACCTAGCTTGAGGGTAACCGTGGTCGCTTTAGAACTGATATTGACAAGCGAGAGTTTTGTAATTCCACTTTTTGGGACAGCGGCAAATCTGGTATTGCTAAATCCATTAGCTGAGTTCAACCAGGCGAAATCCACAAATCGATCACCCGTTGCTTTAGCCCTTACCAACCGAACTGAAGAAAGTACTTCGACATCCGAATTCAAAATTCCAAAGTAATCTCCGTTTTTCAACCCCTCGATGGCAAAATCAGAAACCTTGCCGGCAGGGGCAGTGACCGAGAGCACCGTGCCGAATGTCTGAGCATCAGTACCTAAAACTTGAAATGTGATGCTGGCATCTTTTTCCCCTGGAACAAAAACCCTCAGCATGTTTTGCACGTCAGAATACTTTGAACTTGTTTTTCTAAACTTCGCGGTGTCGTTTGCACCTCTTACCAAAATGCCAGGAAATACCGCTTCCCTGCCGGTAATCTCACTGGGTGCGATGTAATCCGCTCCACTGGCACTAACGCCACGTATTGCCTTTTGCTGGATAAGAGCGGTAATCGAACCGCCGTGGCTTTTCACGTGAACAGCAAGCGACTGAGCTCTTAGGACAAATGATGAAAGTGGGACAACTGTTGTTTTTGACTTAGGTACCGAGATTCCAGATAATCCAGCTGAGTGCGATACCCCGTTTTCGGTGAAGATGCTCAGATCTACTGTGGCATCAACCGGCGATGGATTGGTCAAAATAAGCAGCGCCTCACGGCCAATGCTAGTTGATCCACCAACAAACCAGAATTCCGATTGCGGACGAAGACAAGGTGCAGCTAGTAATCCACGGATGGATTTATCTTCAGCCAGTTGATATTGATTCGCTGTTAGCAACTGCGAGCCTTGCTCTGTCGTGCCACTTGCATCAATGACTTTCACCGAGGAAGCAGTTTTTATCCTTGTGGATAGATCCTGCCTAATCCCATAACCGAGAATGGTGTTTCCTATAAAGCCGGCTAACTTGGTATTTTGGCTGGCCGAGTATGACACCGAGGCTAGAGCACTGCCAACTCTTTCGAAATTGGTTACCGATGTTCCAGATTCACCGCCGGCGAGAATAGCCCCACCATTACAACTAAGTTCTAGGTCTTTAGCGCTGACCTGATAGCTGGCAAATTCTGGTTTTGAACCAACCGCTAATTTCACCGGTTGCAAATAGATAAAGCCAGTGGCCAAAAGCCCTGCAACTAGGAGAAAACGAACTATTCGAGCAAAAATCATTCGACCTCCTCCTCGACGAACTCATTGGAAACTCGTTTCTTCCGGCCTCGGGCTGTTGGCAGGGCTAGCAGAATGTATCCGAAAATAACTGCCAGTTGAACCACTTTGGTGATTGACCAATAACTCAAATCGCGATTAGTGGTAATTTCCTTTGGGCTAATTACCCGCCAAAGTTGTCCGTATTCAGTAGTTCCCACCTGATCCAGTTCAGCAGAGGTATTCAAGGCGACTTGGATATCGCCATTGCTACTTGTTTCCGGCACCAAAATGAACCCAACGCCCGCGCTCTGCAACTCAGCGCTTAGATTTTTGCCGTTTGCCGAGACCAGGTTCGCCACCAGTTTGGCTAGTTGTTCTTTGCCCGAATATGAGCTCGATAGATTCACCGGGCTCAATCGATATGCGGTGGAGACTGCATCGAGCCTCAATCCACCTGACTGAACTATCTCAGCCCTAAAACTTTGCTCGGTGTTACCTGTGATTATTAGTAGTCGCAGTTGGCTACCGGATTTGGCCTCGGCGGTAAAGATAGCGGGCAGGTTTCGGCTATCGGCAAAACTGATTTGACTCGGCTGCAACAGACTCGCTACACCAAGTGGCAGGATCGCTCCGGCCATCATGGCAACCAGAGCAAATCGTCGCAGCGTTACCAAGGTTAGGCTTTCTAACCAGAAACAGATGATTGCACTAAGCACCAAAATTAAAAACATTGAGGAAGCACTGCTGGATAAATACACTGCATCGGTCAACTCAAAGTTAATTGATGCGAGACCACCGGCTGGGAAGGTAACAGAGGTTACCAGCCAAATATTCGCCAGAGTAAATAAGACTATGAGCCACAAACCAAGTATTTTTCTTGAGCGACTTACTAGAGAGAGTGCGGCAAACGCAAATAACCCTAAGGCAAACCAGCTAAACACTTCGTCCGGGCCAAATACAGCAGCCATTAATTTTTCTTGCTGATTTGGAAGTGCCAAGCTTGGATCAGCCAGAGCATAAAGACCATTTTGATTTATAAAAAGCTGATAGATCAAATAAGGACCAGCCGCAATAATTGCCGGAACTAAAACGAAAAGCCCGAGAATAAAGCGCTTACCCATCAGTACTAGGAAGACCAAATAAACCAGAGCGAGTAATAAAACGCTGCTCGGCGAGCTGACCAGGCAAAGCGCAAATAGCAGAGCGCTGATTGCCAACCAAGACCAGCCTTGCGCTGAAGATTTCACCGATGAACTAATTCCCACCCTGGCTAGGCGAACCAAAGAGAAAACAAACCAGGGCAATGCAATTGCGAAAATCACTGAAGGGAAATTTCCCTCATTTTGAGCAGTTGTGAAACTTGGCCAGAAAACATATCCGCTTGCCAAAATCAGTCGAAGTGAATTTCTTGTGGTGATTGTTGAAAGTAATCGCCACGCTCCAAAAAAGGCCAGCGGTTTCGCTAAGAGAAGCAGCCAACTAAGTGCCAGGTTTGGTGATAAGAAGGTGATCGATCCGATCGCAAGTAAAACCCAGTTAAATGGATCGCTCGGAGCTGCAAGCCCCAGCCCGATGTGCTGGTAACTGGACGCAGTGTTGGCAAATAAATCCAACCAGTTTTCACTCAGTGGTAAAGCGTAACCGCCGATTACGGCTTGTCCGAATGGGAAGAACTGGTAAGAGAGAACGCCAAGTAGCAACATAACCCAGAGGCCACCGCCAGCGGCGAAACTCAGCTGGCTGGTTACCCGTTGCGCCTCAAAGCCCTCAAGGTTGTCTTTTTGCTCCTGAATTTCTAAGGCCAAGCGGGATCTGGATTTGAGCTGCGCTCTGGTTGCAAATAATGGCCGAAGCGACTTTATTGAACCACCCTGTCGATCGCGCAGTCTGGCTCTAAAGGTGAAAAAGGCCCACAAATTTGCTCGCAGGGTAAAGCCAATCCGATCTGGACGTTTGACTAAGAGCAGCCAGAAAATCTGAATTATTGATAGTGCCGGCAGGGTGAGCCAGTAGGCAAAGGAAAGCATGACCGGCCATTTCGAGATTCGCAAATGATTGGTGGCTTTAGCCACTGCGTATTTAGCAGATCCACCCAGCCAGGCTTTAGATCTCTTGTTGTTTACCGAAAGTTCGCCGTGCCTGACCCTAGCGGTAGGGACAACCACAACCCGAAAGCCGAGTTGATGGGCACGCATGCCAAATTCAATGTCCTGAGCAAATTCTGGGGCACTTAGTGAAAAGCCGCCAAGTTCAGCCCAGAGGTTAGCCCTGACCAACATGGCATTCGTGCTCACTGCCAACACATCACTCATGCCATCGTGTTGTTTTTGATCCAGTTCGTCATTAACCAGAGAGAACGGGCGAAGAGATCTAGAAACGCTAAGTCCCTGTTGAACAATTATCTTTTGATTCTCGATAGCGAGCTGTTTCGGAGATGCAATTCCCACCATTGGTGAAAGTTCCAAAGTGCGAACTAATTCGGCTAGAGCATGAACTTCTGCGATGCAGTCATCGTGTAGCAACCAAATCGCCACATCATCAAGATTTTCTATCCCAAAAAGAGTTTGCTTGATGCCTAAAGCAGCAAGCTCAGCAAAGTTTGCTTTTTCTTCGACTTTGATAACCGCGTGCTTACTTGATCTCGAAATGAACTCTTCAAGTGTTTTGCCAACTTCAGCATCGGTAGACGAGTCAACAACCAGGATTCTTTCGCAATTGAAACTTTGTCGTTCAATTGCAGTTAGTGAATTAGCGAGAAAATTGGGTTGATCGTTTGAGATTACGACCGCAACCACACGCAGGCTCATGCTGTGGCCTCACTCGAAGCTAAGCGCGTCGCTTTAGTTTGCGACGCTCCCGCTCACTTAAGCCACCCCAGATTCCAAAACGCTCGTCGTTCTTTAGAGCGTATTCAAGACACTGAGCTTTGACATCGCAGCCACCACAAATACGCTTCGCGTCTCTAGTTGAGCCGCCTTTTTCCGGAAAGAAAGCTTCGGGGTCAGTCTGTGAGCAAACAGCGTCTCTTTGCCAAGCTAGTGGTGCAGTGTCTGAGTTTTCTTCATTACCGAGGATGTCTCTAAGCAGTGGGTCAACGAACCAGTCATCGGGAACTCCACTACGATCATCGTTGAAACTCATTGCATTCCTCTCAAAAACCTTCAAGCAACCTCACAGGGTCGCACCCATGTAATTACACCAATGTAAGTAATGTCGTGTCAAGTTGAGATAAGGGCAATTTGAAACTGTTATCAAGGCGAAACAAAGCAAAATTGGCCTAATTGCTAGCAAATCCAAGGGGTAGTCTTAACCACAATGAAGATTTTGGTTACCGGCGGGGCTGGGTATATCGGCTCACATGTCATCAGAGCGCTGGAAAGCGCTGGGCACAAAGCAATTGCCCTGGACGATATGAGCTCAGGGGTTAGCTTGCGCCTGGGCGAAACCGAGCTGGTCCAGCTTGATCTTGCCGACTCGCAAGCCGCGTCCAAACTTGAAAAAATCTTGGTGGAAAAAGCCGTTGACGGGGTAATTCACCTAGCCGCTCGTAAATCGGTTGCCGAATCGGTGGCAAGGCCCGAGTACTACTATCGGCAAAATGTTGATTCGGTCATCAACTTACTTGAGGCCATGAAAAACGCTGGGCTTAGTAAATTAGTCTTCTCATCCAGTGCGGCTACCTATGGCTCCCCCGATGTTTCTAGGGTTGATGAAGATTACATCTGCCAACCAATAAACCCCTATGGCGAAACCAAGTTGATTGGTGAATGGCTAATTAGCGCTGCCAGCAAAGCGTGGAAATTAGATGCTGTCGCGCTTCGTTATTTCAACGTTGCCGGTGCCGGCTTTCCTGAGTTAGCCGATACCTCAGTGGCTAATCTCATACCAATTGCCCTGAATGCAATTAGCGAAAACAAGCCTGTTCAGGTCTTTGGTACCGACTGGCCAACTCCGGATGGCAGTTGCATCCGTGATTATATTCATGTCTCTGACTTGGCTGATGCCCACGTCGCTGCGCTGAACTACCTAAACCAAGAGGCTCGGCCATACCAGATTTTTAATGTCGGGACCGGGACCGGGTCTTCGGTTCTAGAAGTACTGGCAGCTATAAAAATTGTCGTTGGCAAGGATTTTGCGGTGGAGTTGACCGATCGTAGGCCTGGTGACCCAGCGGCACTAACCGCTGACGTTTCAAGAATTGGAAAAATACTAGGTTGGCAGGCTAAGTATGATTTGCACGATATCTGTGAAAGTGCCTATCGGGCTAGTTTGAGCCAATAACCATGTAGCCAAAACCAGTTCCGGTCAGGCTGAAGGTTCTGGCATCCTTACCAATAAATGCAGCTTCACCAGCTGCGACAACTTCTCGCTCAGCCTGGCTGTTAGAAACGGCTACCGATCCTGCAGTGCAGAGGAAAATACCATCTCCTGGCAATTCAATATCAATCAGCATGTTTTGTGGGCTTAGCGAAATCTCATAAAAACTAAACTCGCTGGTTGGTATTTCAAATCTTTTCAGGCCCTTGGCTAACTGGGTTGACTTAGTTAGCTCAACATTTGTTGCTTCAAAGACAACTACCTCGGCAAGCTCTTTGACATCGACATGTTTTTTAGTCAAGCCACCGCGAAGGACGTTATCGCTAGCGAGCATTACCTCAACGCCTAAGCCGGATAGATAGGCATGCGGCATACCCGCTGGCACATAACAGGCCTCACCGCGGCTTAGCGTTACTCGGTTAAGTAGCAGCGCAGTTGCAATGCCGCGATCACCTTCGTGGAAAGCATTTAGATGTGAGACTAGGTCAACCAGGTTAGGACACTGTTCAGCAAGATCAACAAGTTCAGCGATTAGCTCAGCGTTAATTTCGCTGGCAGTTAGCGAATCTAGAAAGACTCTTCTAATTCCATCTTTTTCACTTAGCCAATTCAGCCAGCTCTTCAGCTTTTCCTGCAGCACTCCGGCTTGGGAGATCTCCAATACCTCTTGGAGATTTTCAGAAATCAATCGAGGATCTGCAAAACCAACCAGCGCATCAAAGCTCTCACTTAGCGCAACAATTAGTTCAGGCTTTGCTCGATCGTCTTTATAGTTTCGATTTTCAGCGCTGAGGCTTATTCCAGCGGCATTTTCATTTGCAAAGCCGACTAGTGCCTGTTCTGGATTTGGGTGAGCTTGAATGGAAAGAGGAGCTTCAGCAGCCAAAATCTTCAACAAATATTCAAGCCGATCTACTCTGCCTGATTTCTCTAATAGCTGTTGCAGCGATAACTCCTGCCCCAATACTTCAGTAGGTGAGCCATCGTGGGTACCAAACCAAATCTCAGCCATCGGCTTACCTGTTGCCGGTAAGCCAAAGTAATCGCTGATTAGATTCTTTGACCCCCAAGCATAGTCAAGGGCTTGATTCGTAAGTTTAACGAGCACCTCACTAGCCTAATCAAAGCCAAGTTCCCGCATGAGATTAGAGTGTCTAGACTTGAGAAACTGATGAAAAAAGTTAGTCAATTCCAAGCCGACGGGAAAGCCCGCGTTTTCGCCTACCTAAGTCTGCTGACCCTAATTGCCGGTGACACCATGTTCGCCGAGGACTACCTTCGGCCTTCTGGCATCTGGTTCAGCTGGTTGGTCCTTGCAGCGGTTAGCTTGGCTGGAGCAATTTATTATTTCCTCAAAGCCGATTGGTTTAGGGTAATCCGGCAAATACCGATTGAACTAATCCTGCTACTTGCGCTGATGATCGGTAGTGCTCCTTGGTCGGCCTATGCCAGAGACACCGTGAGCGGATTTGCTTTGCAAATCGGAGTAGTTGCTATTGCACTATTTTTTGTGGCTGTTTTTAGCTGGCGCGAAATTCACAACATTTTTGCTAACGCAATAAGAGTGATAATTTTTGGTTCGTTCTTGATAGAAATACTTGCCTCTTCGAGCAAGGGAATACTTGCCGGATTAATCCCGTCAGCTGAACCAGCCTGGCAGCAGGCGGTAGCAAATGCGGGGCATCTTTTTGACGGTGGGCGTATCCAAGGAATATTAGGTAATGCCAACTTGGTTGCGGCCTGGGCACTAATGGGTGTGATCACCTTCGCCATCGAGATAGTGATTAAAAAAGACAGTCGCTGGCTAGCCATTACCAGCCTGGTGGCATCTATCAGCATGATTGCTGTTGCCAAATCTGCTGGAATTATTTTTGCCTCTATCGCGGTGCTGCTCGCCGCAGCTGTCTCACTTCTTGCCGAGGGGAAAGATAAAGCAACCAGGCACCGTTACTACCGCTACGCCTGGAGCGCTGCCGGAGTCGCAGTCTTTTTTGTGCTGGTTTTCCGTCGACCAGTTTTTGAATTCTTGGGTAAAAGCCCGGATATGACACATCGATCAGAAATCTGGCGAAGGGTTTATTCGCTAATAAGTCAAAGGCCACTCGAGGGTTGGGGTTTTACCGGAGTCTGGGTACCCGGGGTAAAGCCTTACGAAGGATTAGTTGTCATCAACTCAGAGAATTACTACCAGGCTCATAATGCCTATCTGGATATCTGGCTGCAACTTGGCGCTGTCGGTGCAATCCTATTTATCACCCTGCTGGCCAGAACATTCGTGAAGACCTGGCGCTTGGGAGTTCACCACAGCAACCCGCTTTATCTCTGGCCACTACTACTTTTAATTACCCAATTGGTTCGTGGTGTTACCGAATCCAGACTGTTGATTCAATCGGCCATGATGATGTTGATTATTTTTGCAGTGAAATCATTCGATCCGGAAGAGCTCCTGGAAGAGAACACTAAGACCCGCAAAATCAAGCAGTTAGACGCTTTGCGAAAGCGGCCAATCACTAGGGCAAGACTAAGGTAGCTTGAGGACCTGACCGATGCTAATTCGATCGGCATTGACGATGTTATTAAGCTGCATCAGTTTAACCACGGTGGTTCCAAACCTGATGGCAATAGAGGACAGGGAATCCCCGGCAACAATTGTGTAGGTCTTTGGGTTTGGCTTTGGATCTGGGTTTACTTCACCTGAACCGCCGCCAATTTCATTACCGCTAACTAAGTTATCGGCGAAAGATTGCTCCACCCAAATTAGCGGTGGCTCAGTTTTATTATCATTCTTGTAATCGGTAAGTGATCTAAAAGCAAACTTCTTGCCATTTTCTACTTTGAAAGCTTTTAGCCTTAGTTTTCCGGTGTTTGGATCAACGGTTTTGGTGCCGAAGTATTTACCGAAACTTTCATTAGTAATCACCAACTTTGCGCAAACCGGATCACTGAGCGCTGTTGCCCTACCCGGAAATTCTTTGGCGGTAGCGACCGTGGTTTCGTAAAGTAGCGAGTTTGCCGCAATGTATATTTGCCCAGCGCAGGAGACTTTGAAGGAATTTAGTTCTTCCTGATCTGGATAACCGGAAAGCTGCAAGTTAGTCATCGGCCTAGCTTCAGAAAGGGCTAGTTTGGCCGATTTCTGACCAAAGGTAACCAACCGGCTGTTGCCATCGATTACTCCAACAACTTTGCTAAGCCGGTTTCGGACGGTCAGCCCGGCTGGTAAAACCATGACGCCCTGCGGAATCATTTTTAGAGCACTCGGACTGATAGTTAGCACGTCAGTTGTGCTCATTCCTTGACCTAATACTTGACGGTCGGTGCCATTAAAGGTTGCTCTTAGGGTTCCGTCTTTTAGGCGGAATATAGTTTTCTGACCTTCCGATCGAACAAAATTGAACCCGGCCATAGTTTGATTCTGATTTGGAAAGCGTTCAACCAGCGCATTCGGAAGGCTTACCGCCTGCTTAGTCCAGTCCGTCTGATCATCGACTTTGATTCTGCCGGATTTAGTTAGTAGCCAAACTTGGTTTGCTTCATCTCGCACCAGCGAACTAATCACCGTGCTATTTGGAATAGCGCTTAGGCCAGCGGCGGTTAGCGTTCCACTGGTTTTTCTAAACCAGAGATTGAAATCAATATCACTTCGAGTGTCTGGATTGATGTCGTAGAACTTGCCATCGAGAATTACTCCTTCTCGACCAGTTTCCTTATTCAGAAAAATGCTTCCGTTGAGAGCAACCGGTGGCCCCCACGGAAGATAGTTGTAATCCTCCAGTGCTAGCGGAGAACTTGCCATAGTTGGTACCTGAGCCTCAGTTAGCGATGCATCATCCAAAATCTGTCGCTTGAAGCCATCCTTGATAAGCACCCTGACACCGTCTTTACCAACCAGCATCGAAGACAAGCCGAGTGAGGCAGCAGATAATCTAACGGTAGTTAGCGGATTTAGCTGCTCGGTGGTCCACGCTGGAGCATTGGTGCAGCTAAGCCCGAGATTTGCGGCTTTGGCACAATCAAGCGGATACTTCTTGGAACCGGAAATCATGTAATAGGTAGGTGTTGCTGGGGCTACAGCTACCGTTTTGACTACCGTGGTGATGTCCGAACGGAATGCTCCAGTTGGTAGTGCATCCAGCTGCACTTTGGTTAGTTCAACCGCTTTAGTGCAGTCAAGTCCCATATTCGTTGCCTGATCGCAATTGGAAACTAGATACTTTTTACCCTTACTTACAAAAAAGTAAGCACTTACTCCGTTATAAGCTGGCGTCTTTATCAACCGGGTGATTTGAATTCCAGTTGGAAAAGAATTTAGATAATCCTGCGAAATCTCACCTAGTGGACCAAGTGGAGCTAGCGCTTGGACCAAAGCCGGATCAGCCAGTGGGTATTTCACATCGTTGGAGATGAAGTAGGTATCACTGGTGGAACTTTTGAGTAGGAAGCCACCACCAATCGGCGAGCCGAACCAATCCCAATAAAATCTCCAGAAATTACGGTTACCATAAGCCGAGCAGGTATCACCGATACCGCGCAGGTTATCTAGCGCTGGCTTATTTGGCGTATAAGGAGTGTAGTAGTAGAGATTGGCAGTCGCTTGGCTTTTTAATAGGAAGGTTTTCCGACCACAGTTCTTACTCGCAACCTCGTTATAGGCAATGGAGATCTCTCGGCCAGGACGAAGGTAGGTGAACGAACCATTTGGATCGCCGTACCACTGGAATTGTCCAGCTGCTTTATATAACTGGTTGAACAAGCCGACCCAAACTTTACCGCAGATAGCGGGGTCGTTATCCGGGCAGCCATAGCCCATAGCCGCACGATACATATAAGGTGATGGAATACTTGACTGAACCAATCCCTGTTCTTTCTGCAGGGTCACTAGCAGAACCCTTGGGTTTATCCCACAGGCTCTAGCGATGTTGTAGATAATCTGGGCAGCTGAAATGTTTGTCTGGGCAGGCATGTAAGCACACTTACCTGGGTCAGCAGATTTTTCTGGAGTATCAGCTTTATAGTTTCTAAGACAAGGCATGCCATTTGTACCAGACTTACAAACTGGAACTTGGGATTCTAAAAACCGTTGTATCTCTTCGACTGTCATCGACCCAAAATCAAAAAACACGCTGTCGCTGATGATTAGCCCTGGATCAAATTTGCTACCGTCGAGGGCTTGGCTTGATGGCACATAGGTTAGGCCAACTAAGGTCAATAGCGAGGAAATCGCAATGACCAATAGTTTTCTTAACCTAGGCTGCCTCACTCGATAGTTACCGCAACAGATTGGGAAGTCCCGTAATAGTTTTTCGACTCGTAACTAACGGTCACTACCCCGGCTCCCCTTGGTAGGCCACCGAGCGGAATTTCTATCGGCTTACATTGAGTATTGCTGGCGTTTGATTCCGCCGTGGTGGACGCCTTTACGGTTTTGCCGCCGCCGTTGAATGTTGCGGTGCAAGTTCCGCCATCTTCACTGAAGTTATTAGCCGAGGCAATCACTTGCAAAATCCCGTTTGGCGAATCGACATATGCATCCAAAACCTCAACCTCAGCTTTTGCCTTATCGGTTGGCTCCGGCGTCGGAGTCTGCGTTTTAGTTTTAGTTGGATCAGGGCTAGGAGTGTCGGTTGGACTTGGGCTATCGGTGGGCTTACCCCAGTTTGGATATAGCAGCGTGCAGCCGCTTAAGACCCCAGCTAAAGTAAGGCAGACCAGCAAAAATCTAAACTTTTTCATGTAAATCAGACTAACTTTTCTTCACCGAAAAAGGTCTCTTTGAAACTGTGAGAACGCTTAGTTATACTTCTTAAACTTCTGAGCAATCAGCTGGCGCATCAACCAAAAATCTGGATTATCAGCCTGAATAACTGGATAACTCAACTGCAAACTCTTTATGCCTTTACCCTTGGCTTTGAATGCTAGATCCATCAGCTTTGGCACATCACCTGATGGGATATCGGTGGTGACCAATTTTGCTCCGGCACCGGCGATTGCCCCGAAACGAAAGAGCAGTGTTTGCAAGTCAATTTTTTTCAAAACAATGTTTTCGACTTCTCGCTGACGGCGCATCCGGTCGTAGTCATTGGTGTTATGCCTTGATCTGGCATACCAGAGCGCTGTGCGGCCATCCATATGCTGCCGACCCTTTTCTATCCAGCTCATCGCATCTGGACAGATTGACCCGCGCTCATTGTCTGCGTCAACACAGTCCAGCTGACCGCCAATCGGTAGGGCCTTTTTGACATTCACTTCAATGCCACCGATGGCATCGATTAATCCGACGAAACTCTTCATGTTGATCATCACGTAGGCATCAATCTTTAAGCCGGTTATCCACTGCACCGCTGACTTAGTTGCCTCCATGCCGGCGGTTGAACCCTTTTTCTTAGCACCAGGGTAAAGGTAGGCGTAATTATCCATGGTTGATTTATAAATGGCATTCAATAGGCACGGCCCACCGCAGTCGTGGTTATAGCCATATGGGTAAACCTTTTTGATTGGTGTGCCGGGAGTAAATTGAATGCGGCTTAGATTTCGCGGCAAACCAATATTTACTGTGTTACCTGTCTCAGCTGAAATTGAGATCACCGAGATGCTATCTGGTCTTAACCCGAAGCGGTTCGAACCTGAGTCAGCGCCAATCAGCAAAATGTTGTATCGGCCTTTTTGTGGCTCAAGTGAACCAGAGTTGACGAACATTTTGTTGACTAAATTGCTTGCAGTGATGGCAGTTGACCCGATAGTTCCGGTTATAAAAGAAGCAATCAAACCAGTGATGGCAAGAAAGGCGATGATAATCGGCTTAGCTCTGCTAGTTACCGCCGGCAGATTCATCAACCGAAGTGAATCCAAAGTGAAGAAAACTATCAACGCCGCGTAGCAGATAAACAGCACACCGAGTGGAATCGCAATCAGCGGATTCAGTAGCAGTGTGAAAATTGCCAACTTTGAGACAAATGCAAACAAAAGTGTCAGTAGCGCCAACGCCCAGAAACCTAAAGTGAAGATGATGCCAATTCGCCCGAGACGTCGATTACCTGCCAAGACCTGAGCCGAACCTGGAATAACCAAATTCAAAAGAATAATCCACCAGGCTCGTTTTACCAATTGGGCTGAACTTGCCCGCTGTGTATCGCGAAAAGGGGTTGGAGCAACTGGTTGGGAAGAAGCTGATCTCATAGTTGAGATTTGAGATTCTGGTTCTTTGCCGCGACTTGGTTTTTTAGCGACTGACTGAATTCCTCTAATGCTTTGCTAACTCGATCATCAAAAGCGCCAATAATTCTGGCAGCAAGTATGCCGGCGTTACGAGCTCCGTCAATTGAAACTGTGGCGACCGGAATCCCAGCAGGCATCTGCACTATCGATAAAAGCGAATCCATGCCGTCTAAACTTTTTAGCTTTACCGGAACGCCAATCACCGGCAAAGTTGTCACCGAAGCAATCATGCCCGGCAGGTGAGCTGCTCCCCCGGCACCGGCAATGATTACCCTTATTCCTCGCGAAGCTGCGGCCTTACCCCACTCCATCATCAACTCGGGGGTGCGATGCGCAGATAGCACTTCGACCTCGAATTCAATACCAAACTCTTTTAGCGCCTGAGCGGCATCACTCATCACAGACCAGTCTGAGTCTGACCCCATCACAACACCAACAAGGGGCTTAGTCATGGCGACTCCTTACTCAACCGATACAACCCAATTTTAGAATTGCTAAGGCTAAAAACAGGTTAGGCGTGCAACGCCTGCTTTGCGGAAATGGCAATTGCCATAGCGCTTTCAATAGATTCATCCGATAAAGCTGTGATGTGCCCCATCTTGCGGCCCTTACGTGCAGACTTTCCATAATTGTGCAGATGAACCCCTGTCACTTTTAGAGCCTCGGGATAGTTTTCAACAAAATGGTTCTCGCTATCTATGCCGAGTAGATTCAGCATCACGGCAAAGGCTTTGGTTGGATGCGTAGCGCCTAGCGGTAAATTTGCAACGGCACGCAAGTGCTGTTCGAACTGCGAGGTCAGTGATCCCTCAATACTGAAGTGACCAGAATTATGCGGACGCATGGCTAACTCGTTAATCAGTAATTTGCCATCAGCAGTTTCAAACATCTCAACTGCCAAAACCCCAGTCACTAAAAGCCCCTCGGCGATGGATTTACCGATGCTTGCAGCCAGATCATAATTTGCATTTGGTGCGGGGGATATAACCTCACTGCAAACACCATCTTTTTGAATGGTCTGCACCACCGGCCAGCTCAACCATTCTCCACCTACGCTGCGTGCCGATAGTTGAGCAATCTCTCTTACGAAATCAACTTTCTCCTCAATAAGTAAAACTTCGAAGTTGCTAAACCAGTCGTTGGCCTGTGAAGCCTCAGTGATAACCATGACACCTTTACCGTCGTATCCTCCGGTTGGGGTCTTTAAAATTGCGACACCACCGAGCTCAACTAAAAAGGCATCGACCTCGTCGATAGTTCTTACCGCTTGCCACCGCGGCATCGGTAATCCTAATTCCGCTAGGCGTTGACGCATCAGTAATTTATTTTGTGCGTAGATAAGTGCCTTACTGGATGGCTGGACATTAAACCCTTCAGCTTCAAGAGTCTCGAGAATGGCAACAGGAACATGCTCGTGATCGAAAGTTAAAACATCTACACTCTCGGCAAATTTACGAACAGTAACAAGATCGGTGTAGTCACCAACCACTGTTGCGCCAAGACTTGCCGACGAGTCGTTGGTTTCAGCTAGAACCTTAATTTGAAAACCCAACTGTTGGGCAGGAGTAATCATCATGCGCGCCAGCTGGCCGCCGCCTACTACTCCAAAAGTTTTTACCACGCCTTATTGTCCCATGCCAACGCGAGAGGCAAGAAATCGTTCCAGTTCCCGAGTTAGCTTCTTGGCATTTGGCACCCGAGGGATTACCAGGTCAACGCCGAATTCGCGGTGCAGGTGGATATTTCCCGCTCGGTTCAATCTTGCAAAAAACCCTCGTTGCAAGCTGACTCCGGTAAATTCCCCCCACGAAGCAGTTTGTTGCTTAGTCCCAAACAAACCTGTTCGCACCACTACTCGATTGCTCGAAAGCACACTTCGGTTGCTGAGATATCGAAGTGAAGGAATTAGCCAAAAGAAAAAGACTCCCGATGCAATTCCAACTAATAGAATCTGCTGCTGCAACGCTTCGGTGAAACGACTTGATAAAAAGATATACAGAGCCGAGCTAACCGCTAGCAAAATCAAAGGAAGAAGAAGTAGCCCTGAGCTTGATCTAACAATTGCATACTGTTCTTCGGCAAAATTGGAATTCACAGTGTTCATTGTCGCAAGTGCTCGATGTCAGCGGCTGCAACGGCACGAATTTCAATTGGATTCTCCGTTGCAATCAGTAACCGGCCTTGGCTATCCAATCCAATTGCCTTTCCGGCAAAGGAGGTTCCATCCGGTAGCGAGACCAAAACCTCTGAACCAACAGTTGAGCTAACCGAAAGCATTTCGTTTTTCAAATCCGACCCTTCAACATCACCGGCTAAATCAGTTAGTTCCTCATATATTCGTTTGAGGCTGGCCAAATATCGCACCAAAACATCATCGAGCTGAAAACCTGTCACACCATGAAGCGCTAGCGAGGTTGCCGTTGGGATCGGGAGCTCTGATTTGGTCTGGCCTAGATTCAAGCCCGCTCCGATAACCACACCTTTACCATCTGGCAGGACTTCGGCCAGGATTCCGGAAATCTTCTCACCATTTACTAGAACATCGTTTGGCCATTTCAATTTCACATCAGCATCATGGATCAAGCTGGCAACAGCGTTTTGCATGGCAAGGCCAGCAGCCAGCGGGAGCCAACCGAAGTTTTCAATTCCAAAACCGCTCGGACGAAAAAGCACCGATACTGCAAGGGATCTTCCGGCTTTGGCTTCCCAGACACGATCTAATCGACCACGGCCGGCGGTTTGATTATCTGTTAGCACCACTGAGAAATCGGGCCAGTCGGCAGGGTTTTTGGAGTGCTCTAATAAATAGGTATTGGTTGAGCCTATTTCAGGCAAATATTCAAGTCTTGAGGCAAATTCTTGGCTAGCAGTTAGTTCCATAGCCTTTAGGTTAGCCCTTCCAACCGACACCTCTTGGATAGAGTTGCAGTGAGCCTTTCAAGCATTGGAGAAGAAGCCGTGAACGAGAAAGACACACCAGACCTTTCCACGACCGTAGGAAAAATTGAAGATCTGCGTCAGCGCTACCACGAAGCTGTTTACGCATCCGGTGAAGCAGCTATCGCTAAACAGCATGCCAAGGGCAAGAAGACTGCGCGTGAGCGTATCGAATTATTACTAGATCCCAATTCCTTTGTCGAGATGGACGAATTCGTCAGACATCGTTCCACTGCCTTCGGTATGGATAAGAACCGACCTTACGGCGACTCGGTGGTTACCGGTGTGGGAACTATCGGAGGCCGTCAGGTAGCACTCTTTTCTCAAGACTTCACTATTTTCGGTGGATCACTTGGTGAAGCTGCTGGAAATAAGATCATCAAGATTATGGACTTGGCTATTGCCACCGGTGTGCCACTAATTGGAATTCTTGATTCAGGTGGCGCTCGAATTCAGGAAGGCGTTGTAGCGCTTGGAAAATATGGTGAAATCTTCAAGCGTCACACCATGGCATCAGGTGTGATCCCGCAGATTTCGATCATCATGGGTCCAGCTGCCGGCGGGGCGGTCTATGGACCTGCCCTTACCGACTTTGTCATCATGGTTGATAAAACTTCAAACATGTTCGTTACCGGTCCGGATGTAATCAAGACGGTAACAGGTGAAGAAGTCGAAATGGAAGCTCTAGGTGGTGCTCTGGCTCACAACCAGGTTTCCGGTGTGGCCCACTACCTAGCATCCGATGAAGATGATGCTCTGGATTATGCAAAATCCTTGCTTAGTTTCTTGCCCGAGAATAACCTCAGTGAAAGCGTGGTTTTTGATACCGATTCGGATCTAGAAATCACTGATGCTGATCGATTGCTAAACAGCATCATCCCCGATTCCCCGAGCCAGCCATACTCGATGATTCAAGTTATTGAATCAATTGTTGACGATGGCGAATTCTTGGAAGTGCAGCCACTTTTTGCACCGAACATCATTATTGGTTTTGCTCGTGTAGCCGGACAATCGATCGCGATAATTGCAAATCAGCCAAGCCAAATAGCTGGAACACTAAATATTGATGCAGCTGAGAAAGCCGCTCGCTTTGTTCGTTTCGCCGATGCCTTCTCAATTCCAATTCTGACTCTGGTTGATGTTCCGGGATATCTGCCTGGCACCGATCAGGAGTGGGCCGGTGTTATCCGTCGCGGTGCCAAGCTTTTGTATGCATATGCGGAAGCAACAGTCCCGCTGGTAACCGTAATTACCAGAAAAGCCTACGGAGGCGCATACATCGTTATGGGTTCCAAACAGCTCGGCGCTGACATCAACCTGGCTTGGCCTACAGCAGAAATTGCGGTGATGGGTGGACAGGGTGCCGTAAACATTCTTTTCCGCGACAAGATTAAGCAAGCCGAGGAAGCCGGTGAGGATGTCAACGCGGTCAGGGCAAAACTCGCTGCCGAATACACCTACAATGTCGCCAGCCCATATCTTGCTGCCGAGCGCGGTGAGCTAGATGGAATCATCGAACCTGCTGCTACCAGGGTGAGCGTCATCAAGGCCCTTGCCGCCCTTCGGACAAAGCGAGCAGCGAGACCGCCTAAAAAGCACGGAAATATCCCGCTGTAATGAACGAAAAGTCTTTGGCCGAACAGATTAAAGTGGTCGCTGGAAGCCCCAGCGAAGAAGAGTTAGCCGCAGTAATTGCTATCCTTCAGGCAAGCTTTGAGCAAGATCTGGCTAAGGCTGAAAAGGCTAAGCCGCAAGGTTCCAGCTGGCATCGCAACCCCAAGCAGCTTCGCGGCGAGCTACACCCAGGACCTGGCCAGTGGCAGAATGCCTTCAAATCAGGGCTGAATTAACCTACTGCCAATTAGCACTAGATTTGTCCTATATAAATTGCGTTTGAAAGGACAATGAATGTCACGCGAGCAATCCAAGTTAGATGTTCTAGCTGAAGAGTGGGTCAAAAAACTAGTTGAATTGAGTCCAGATTTTGCAACCTATGCAGGTTTCAAAGTTGGCGAGGATCGCCTGGAAGATACAAGCCCTGAGGCTGGAGCCGAGTACAACAGGCTAGAAAAAGAGATGCTAGCCAAAGTTGAAGCCACCGAGGTAGCTGACGAAGTCGATAACGTAACCAAAATGGCGATGACTTCGACATTAAAACTAAGCAATGAAATTTACGAAGCAGGTTTATGGAAGCGCGATCTAAATCCAATCGCCTCTACAGCCCAAGGTATTAGAGACATATTCGACATTTCTCCAACTGCAACAGTTGAAAACTGGGAGAACCTGGCCAAGCGTATGCGCGCGGTTGACGGTGCAGTCGAAGGTTATATTGCTTGTCTTCGCGAAGGTATCAAAGCAAACGACACCCCTGCGGTGAGGCAGATCAAGATTGCAATTGAACAGGCTGAGCAACTACTTACCCCGGATGGCTTCTTCAGAAAATTTGCGGCCAACGCAAAGCCAACCGAAGGTGAATTGCCCGACTCTTTGAAGAAAGAACTAATTGAGGCAGCCGAGGCTGCCACTGCTGGTTACGGCAAGATGGCATCTTTCTTCAAAGAAGAACTTCTTCCTGCTGGAAACAGCGAAGATGCAATCGGACGTGAGCGCTACGCACTACTTTCAGCAAGATTCCTAGGTAAGCGAGTTGACCTAGATGAAACTTACGAGTGGGGTCGCGAAGAGCTAGAAAGAGTCATCGCCGAGCAGAAAAAAGTTGCTAACGAAATCAAAGCTGGGGCAACCGTTGAAGAAGCTATTAAGGTTCTTGATGAAGACCCTAAGCGTAAGCTGCACGGTACCGATGAACTACAGCGCTGGATGCAAAAGCTCAGCGATGCTGCCATTGAGAAACTCAGCGGCACTCACTTCGATATTGCACCAGAACTAAAAAACCTGGAGTGCATGATTGCGCCAACCCAGCACGGTGGTATCTACTACACCTCGCCTACCGACGACTTCTCTCGTCCGGGCAGAATGTGGTGGTCGGTGCCAGTTGGCGTTACCGAATTCAACACTTGGCGTGAAACCACTACGGTTTACCACGAGGGTGTCCCCGGTCACCACTTGCAAATTGGCCAGAAGGTATACAACAAGAAGGATCTAAACTCCTGGCGCAGATTGGCATCGTGGTCTTCAGGTCACGGTGAAGGCTGGGCACTATACGCTGAGCGTTTGATGCAGGAACTCGGCTTCCTCGATGATCCAGGCGATCGCCTCGGAATGCTCGATGGGCAGCGCATGCGTGCTGCTCGTGTAGTTCTAGATCTCGGTGTTCACCTAGGTAAGCAAAACCTCGAGGGTACCGGTAAGTGGGATTTCGACTACGCACTTGCTTTCATGCGTAAGAACGTGAACATGTCAGATCAGTTCGTCAACTTCGAAGTTCACCGCTACTTCGGTTGGCCAGGCCAGGCCCCTTCATACAAGATTGGGCAGCGCATCTGGGAGCAGATCCGCGACGAATACAAGCTCCGTCAGGGTGAGAACTTCAACATCAAGGAGTTCCACATGAAGGCGCTAAACCTCGGCAGCATCGGTCTAGACACCTTGGAAAAGGCTCTACTGGGCTAAAGCTTCAAAGCTAGAGTGTCCCCACCAATTGGTGGGGACACTTTTTTGTCCCCCATATTGGGGACTGAGTTGAATAGTACTTTGACGGCAGATTTGTTTTGAAGAAACATAAATTTGTTTCATCGGATGAACGGTTACGGCAAAAGGGGTATTTAGTTCATTTCCAGGGGACGGGCCAAAGGGTTGGAAACAACCCCAAGGCCCGTTGGGGGTTAAAACCGCAAATTCACTACTGGTGCTGCTTGACCAGGAATGGTCGCGACCACCGTCAATCGGAACGATTCATTTTTTGGGCTACGGATGGTAACTCGACCGGTGCTAACAATTACTAGCGCAGCTATAGCTTTTTGTAGGAGTTGCTCTTTAGTTGGCAGATCTAAATCATCCATGCCACCTTCATCCAAAACCGCTACCTCAACTCCGAGCGATCGTAATCTAGCCACCTCTGCTTTAAGCGCTGGAATCATCAGAGCGCGGCCGCGCATCTCATCGCGTAAGGTTAGCTCAAGTAGTTTGGCTTGATTGCGATCACTGCCGCCGAGAGCACCAGTAGCAGAAGTTATCTTTTTCAACATCGGAATTGCTTGATTTAGCACTTCCTGTAATCTTTCCTGTCTAGCGCTTTCAGCGGCTTCTAAAGCTGCAATTGCCGCAAGGGATTTTGTCTGCTGAGCTAGATACTTCTCTGACTCTTCATTAGCTCTTCTAATTCCTCGAGAAACACCTAAGCCAGCCAGGACGAATACTATAGCGCCAACCAAACCATCTCTAATTAGCGATATCGGACCGTAACTCAAAACTATCTGAGTAATTAGAGAGGCCAAACCTAATACAGCAATACGCGGATGCTGCCTTACCGCCGCGGCAGTGAGGATAACACCGGTTCCCATGACCACCCAGGCGCCGATTTTGTCGTTTCCTATTTCCTGTCGCTGCAGAATAATTAGTGCCGGTAAAACTACTGCCGCAAAGAGATTTATCAGCGCCAACCAGATTGGAATCCGGATGCCGGTGAAAGCGAGAAGTGTTGGTACACCAACCAAGAGGTAAATTGTCAGTGCAGCAATTTCGATTGTCCGTGACGCAAAATCTGGCAGCAAGATTGACTGAATCGGAAGATAGAACAGATAAACCAGAGGGATGCCGGCAACCAAAATACGTCTAATTGAGATCATGGCTTAGTCCACTCCAAAACAACGGTGCTACCTTGACCTGGTTGCGAGGAGATGTGAACCTGCCCTCCAACTGCCTCTACTCGGGCAATCACCGAAACACGAATTCCGAGACGACCTTTAGGAATTCGGTTTGGCCGAAAACCTCTACCGTTATCCCTAATCACAATTTTTATTTCGCTGGCTGTAGCTTTTAGAAATAGCTCGCGTTTGGCTTTCCCACCAGCATGCAAAACCGAATTCTGCACCGCTTGTAAGCTCGCTTCGGTTAGTGCAGATGCCACGTCCTGGTTGACTAGCCAGTTCTGAGCTTCACTAATACTGGCACTCAGGCCAGGGTCGATTTGTTGGGTGGCAGTGATGATGGAACTAAACAGGTCCTCGGTAAACACTGGTCCCTTGGCCTCGCCCCGGGCCACCTCGTTTAATTTGGTGATTGCCGATTCTGCCAGATCAGCGGCAGATTTGACTTCAGCCTGGCTGGACGCATTAGCCGCGCTGATAAGAGCGGTAAGTACTCGGTCGTGCACCAGAGCATCCATCCGCTGTTGCTCCCTAGAGGAAGCTTCGGCTTTGGCCTGCAGGATTGCCGACTCAATAGCCTCAGCATTAGCCGCATCGGTACGCTCAGCCGCTGCCCTTAGCAATAGTGCGATGACCGAAGCTGTACCGTTAGTCAAAATTGTGAACCAATAATCCGTTATCAGCGCGACCGGACCATGCGATCCGCCGAGTGCAGTTGAGAAAATAATCTGAATTATAAGATTCAAACCAAAGAAATACACGATCGCCCAGCGTCGCCTAAAACTAAGCGCTGCTGCTATCCATGCAGTGTCTGTCGACCACCAGATCCACGGGTAAAAACTACCATCGGTAGGTAGTGGTTCATTTACTAATAGTGGCCAGACAAAAACCAGACCAATCACATAAATAGCGTGAATTCGAAGGTAGCGATATCTTGCCGCACCAAACCAAAAACTATAAAAGAATGTTGCTGTTGTGCTCCAAAGGCCAATCGCGACAAGCCAAGCATAAAGGTCAGAGAGATATTTAAGTTGTCCTAAAAAATTCAGAGTGCTTTCAGCTGTCAATAAAACTGCCGCCGCTGAGAATGCTCGACCAATCAGTTTGTTGACTCTAGCGGTAGCAAAAGTAGATCGGATTGTTTGCATCAGATTAGATCCTCGCCATAGAGACCATCTTCAATAAGCCGAATAAGAAGTTCCGACTTATCCTGCGCCGGTCTTCCGACATCGGCATATTTCTGCCGCACCCGATCGATGTGTTCTTTGGCAGTGTGCTTGCTGATTTTCAGTTCGTACGCTACGCCCTTTAGAGTCATCCCGGAAGCGTATAGCCTGAGCACTTGTAATTCTCTTTCAGTTAGTTGCGCTTTTAATTCTTGATCGGTATCAATGGCGGCAACCGTTTCAGGGGTATTCACGATGATTCCGTTAGCGACTAACCTGATGCACTCAAAGAGTTCTTTCATCTGTTGACTCTTGGTTACCAGCGCTGCAGCGCCTTCTTTTAGCGCTTGACTTACCTGAGTTTTCTTGTCGGCAATAGAGAAAATTAGAACCTCGGTGCCATAGTCAATCAGTTCTCGAACATTACTGGCCGGATTACTTCCATCAGCTAACGACAAGTCAAGAACTACTACCTGGGGCTTCTCTTTCAGTTTCCCGATGAGATCGGCAACACTGTCGCCATGGGCAAGTAGTTTAAAACCGTGCTCTAGGCAGGCGCCAGCAAAACCAAGCCTGATTGCCTCGTGATCATCAATGATGGCGACAGTTATTTCCTCCGGCGAAACGCTCATGCTGTTCACCGAACCAGACTAACCACAGTTTCGAAGTGATGAGTGTGTGGAAATAGATCTAGAGCCCGAATGTTATCTATCTTGTATCCGGCTGGCACCAGCTGTCCTAAATCACGAGCCAGCGCTACCGGATCACAGGCCACATAGATAATCGCTGCTGGTTGCAGTCGAAGGAGCTCTGCAATCACCTTATTGCCAGCCCCAGAGCGGGGCGGATCTAGAACTACAGTGCTGCCAGTAGCTAGCTTTTCCAGCCTTTTGAGATAGTCCTCGGTGCCAGTGCTGATAACCCTGAAGTTAGCCAAGTCTGCCAGATTCTTTTTGCTGTCCAAGGAGGCAGTTTTGCTTGCCTCAACGGCGGTAAGTTTTGTGTCTAAGCCGAAGGCCCCAGCCAAAGCGCCGCTAAATAATCCAGCACCGGAGTAAAGATCTAGATTTTCGCTGCGTTTATCAAAGTCGCTAGCTTTGGCAAAATCAATTACTGTTTCGCTAAGCACTTTCGCAGCATTTTTGTGAACCTGCCAAAAACCACCTGGGCTCAACCGATAGGTTCTACCTAAAACTGATTCGATCAGCATCGGATCGCCTTGAACTTTCCGATCAACCTGCCACTGCAGGCCACCGGTATTCGAACTGGCGATGCTGATCTTTTTCACCGACTGCCAATTCTTCAGATGCAATCCGAGTTCCTGAATTTCAGCAACGGCTAGCGGTAACTCCTTAACTTTTATCACTTCGTGGCTACGCTCCCGATATGGCCCAGCGTCACCAAATTCATTCACGTGCAGTTGCACCCGGGTACGATAACCAAGGCCTGAGGGGTCCGTATCAATGCTTTCGATTACCGTTTCGAGATTTAGTTTTGCAAATCTTTCAAAGGCCTCGGTTAATACTTCACTTTTTAGTGAACGCTGTCGCTCAAGCGAAATATGGCCAAATTCTGCTCCACCGGCAATAGCAGATTTCTTCCAAAAATGTGGCACTCGATCGCCGGAAGCATCAATAACCTGGATGGTCTCTGCTCGAGCGAAAGAGCCTCCCTTATCTTCGAAAACTCTGGCAATTACTTTTTCACCGGGGATTGCCCCCGTTACAAAAATCACGCGATTTTCGTGCCGAGCGACAAATACTCCCCCGTGGGCAACCTTCCCAACAGTAAGTTCGATTTCTTGACCCAGCCAATTTGTATTCACTCACCAAGTGTTTCACAACTCAAATGTGTAGTCTGTCTATGTGACCAAACTAGTTCTTGCCTCAACCTCGCCAGCTCGCCTGCGACTTCTAAAAGATGCTGGAATTGACCCAATAGTTATTGCCCCTAACGTGGATGAAGAACGAGTTGGGGATATGGCTCTAGCTGCCGGCCAGATTGCAACAACTGCCGATCTGGTATTGCTTCTAGCTAAATGCAAGGCAGAAGCAGTTGTGGGAAACCCGTTGGCTCAAGATGCACTAATTATTGGCTGCGACAGCGCTTTGGATTTAGATGGCGAATCGCTTGGCAAACCGTTGGAACCTGAAATTGCCATCGAACGTTGGAAAGCGATGCGTGGCCGATCAGGACGACTTTATACCGGTCACTGGCTAATCGATAATCGGCTAACTAGCTCGATGCCGCCAGCCACTGGCAGGGCCACCAACACCACGGTTCACTTTGCCCAGCTCTCAGACAGCGAGATATTGGCTTATGTGGGAACTGGGGAACCTCTGCAGGTGGCAGGGGCTTTCACCATCGATGGGCTTGGTGGGGCCTTTATAAGGGCTATTGAGGGCGATGCCCATACCGTGGTTGGCCTTAGTTTGCCCACATTAAGAGAGTTAACTCAAGCCCTCGGGGTGGAATACCCGAGCCTTTGGCGGTCATAAATGGGTAGGCTTAATATCTATGACTGCCTCAAAACCAGCCAAAATCACTAAAGTCCTCGTTGCCAACCGCGGCGAGATAGCCGTCAGGATCATCCGGGCAGCTAAAGATTCCGGCATCAGCTCAGTTGCCATCTACGCCGACCAAGACCGTGATGCCATGCACTCACGTTTGGCTGATGAAGCCTATGCCTTAGGCGGCACCACCAGCGCGGAAACCTACCTAGTGATTGAAAAGATCATTGAAATTGCCAAAAGATCCGCAGCGGATGCGGTTCACCCTGGCTACGGTTTTCTCGCCGAGAATGCAAACTTTGCCCAGGCTGTAATGGATGCTGGCCTAATTTGGATTGGGCCATCTCCCAAAGCCATCGACCAGCTCGGCGATAAAGTCTCCGCTAGACACGTTGCCGAAAAAGTTGGCGCACCGCTAGCACCAGGCACCCTAAACCCAGTTTCTGGTGCGAAAGAGGTTTTGGATTTCGTTGCCGAGCACGGACTGCCTATTGCTATTAAAGCTGCTTACGGTGGCGGCGGTAGAGGCATCAAAGTGGTTTATGAAAAAGACCAGATTGAAGAAAGTTTTGAGTCCGCTACCCGAGAAGCAATCGCAGCTTTCGGTCGAGGCGAATGCTTTGTTGAAAAGTATCTAGAAAAACCTCGTCACGTTGAAACCCAATGTCTTGCCGATGCCTACGGCAATGTCGTAGTTGTCTCCACCAGAGACTGTTCACTGCAAAGAAGACATCAGAAACTAGTTGAAGAGGCACCTGCCCCATTCCTAACCGATGATCAAGTAAAGAAACTTTACGATGCTTCAAAAGCGATTCTGAAAGAAGTTGGTTACCAGGGAGCGGGAACCTGTGAGTTCCTAGTTGCCCAAGATGGAACTATCTCGTTTTTGGAAGTAAACACCAGATTGCAGGTGGAGCACCCGGTCTCTGAAGAAGTAACCGGCCTTGATCTAGTTAGAGAACAGTTCCGCATTGCCGAAGGTGGCAAACTCGATTATCCAGATCCAGTTATCTCCGGCCACAGCTTTGAATTCCGAATCAATGGAGAGGACGCTGGGCGTAACTTCATGCCGGCTCCAGGAACAGTAAGCTCTTTTGTCGTGCCAGGTGGGCCAGGCGTCAGAGTCGACACTGGCGTTGAGTCGGGCTCAGAAATTTCAGGTTCCTTTGACTCGATGATCGCCAAGTTGATTGTTACCGGCGCCACAAGAGAACAAGCGCTACAGCGATCCAGGCGAGCGCTAGCCGAAATGCAAGTTCTCGGCATGCCTACCGTGCTTCCTTTTCACCGGAAGATCGTCAATGACCCAGCCTTTACAGCTCCGAAAGGTAAATTCGCGGTCTACACCCGCTGGATTGAAACGGAGTGGATCAACGATATCGAGCCATACTCAGGTGTTGATCAACTAGGCCAAGCCACACCAGAGAGAAACAACGTGGTGGTCGAGGTCAACGGTAAGCGAATTGAAGTTAGTCTGCCGAAGAACCTTTTTGCTTCTGGCGGCCCGGCTAAAGCGATAAAAGCACCTAAGCGCAAAGCGCATGACAATGTCCAAATCGATTCAGGCGTTCACCTGGTTGCGCAAATGCAAGCGACAGTGGTCAAGATCGCAGTCAATGAGGGCGATAAAGTTCCATCTGGTCAGCAACTTCTGGTTCTTGAGGCGATGAAGATGGAATCGCCGCAAAATGCGGCTAAAGACCTAACGGTCAAAAAGATACACGTTGCCGTTGGCGCTACCGTTCCGGCTGGAACGATTTTGATGGAGTTTGAGGAATAACGCTCCGCTACCGTTTTGGGTAGACTCCGATTATGGCCAATCCTTTAGATGATCCAACGGTGGATCCCTTCGAAATTGCAAAACAAGCTGCTGAGATAATTGCAACTAAATCAGGTGTTGCAAAACACGATATCGCGCTAACTCTAGGTTCTGGCTGGGCAAAAGCAGCCGATCTAATCGGGGAAACAGTTGCCTCAATTCCAGCTGATGAAATCCCAGGTTTTAGAAAGAGTCAGGTTGTTGGACACGTGTCCACTATTCGTTCAATTGCTCTGCCAAATGGAAAATACGCGTTGGTGCTCGGTGCCAGAACTCACTTTTATGAAGGTCACGGCGTAAGGCCAGTTGTTCATGGAGTTAGGACTGCGGCAGCAACCGGTGCCGAGATTATGATTTTGACAAACGGCGCCGGTGGTATCAAAACCAGTTGGGCTCCAGGAACACCTGTACTAATTAGCGATCACATCAATAACACAGCAGCCAGCCCAATCGAAGGTGCCAATTTTGTCGACCTAACCGATCTCTACTCTAAAAGACTTAGAGATATTGCCAGAACAGTTGATTCGTCTCTTGATGAAGGCGTTTACATGCAATTCCGTGGACCACACTACGAGACTCCAGCCGAGGTGCAGATGGCTAAAGCGGTTGGTGCTCACCTAGTTGGAATGTCAACAGCATTAGAAGCTATTGCCGCAAGGGCATCAGGCTTAGAGGTCTTAGGTTTATCGCTATCGACTAATCTGGCGGCTGGAATCAGTGCAACTCCGCTATCGCATACTGAGGTTTTAGCTGCTGGTAAAGAAGCTGAACCTCGAATCAGTGCGCTTTTAGCCGAGATTATCGCCAAGCTCTAATAATGAACGAGCTTTTGCAGCAAGCAGAAAACTGGCTGGCCCAAGATCCAGATCCGGTTACTAAGGCTGAACTACAAAAACTTATCGATGCCAAGGATTACCCTGCACTCACTGAGCGCTTTGCTAAGCGCTTAGAGTTTGGCACAGCCGGCTTACGCGGTGAATTAGGCGCCGGGCCGAATCGCATGAACCGGGTTCTGGTTGCCCAAGCGGCAGCCGGGCTGGGTCGTTATCTAAAACCGGGCTCAAGTGTTGTAATCGGCTTTGATGGTCGGGTAAATAGTGAGATTTTTGCAAAGGACTCGGCTGAGGTTTTAGCTGGCCTGGGCCTGCATGTCTTTTTACTAGACAAGCTATGCCCTACCCCGCTGATTTCATTTGCCACCAGATACCTAAATGCCAGTGCCGGAATCATGGTCACTGCCTCACATAACCCGCCGCGGGATAACGGATACAAGGTTTATCTTGGTGGAAATTTCAAGGGCTCACAAATTATTGCCCCGGTTGATAGTGCAATTGCAAAAGAAATTGAATTTATCGCAGAAAACGAAACCTTCAACTCACTAGCAAAATCTTCAAACTACGAAATTGTCGGCCACGATATCAGAAAAGCATATGTCGATGCTGTTTTAGCTTCAAGCCAAAACTTAGCGAGCCTGCCAATCAAGATTGCCTATACCGCCATGCACGGTGTTGGCTTTAAACTAACCGAAGAAATTTTTGCCAAAGCGGGGTTCACCGATCTTCATCCGGTACTCGAGCAAATCGAACCAGATGGTGATTTCCCCACTGTGAACTTTCCAAACCCGGAAGAAAAAGGAGCCATGGATTTGGTTTTGGCCAAAGCCAGATCTGTTGCGGCCGATATTGTGATTGCCCAAGACCCCGATGCCGACCGATTAGCGGTTGCCGTAAAAAGCGATGGTGAATACATTCAACTCACCGGCGATCAGGTGGGGCTAATTCTGGCCGAAGAAATAGCCAGTAGCAAAACTCAAGGAACTCTTGCTGCCAGCATTGTTTCCTGCTCAGCGCTTGAAAAAGTTGCGTCGCATTACGGCCTGAATTACCAAAGCACGTTGACCGGATTTAAGTGGATTAGCAAAGTTGAAAATCTCATATTCGGTTACGAGGAGGCACTCGGCTATTGCATTGACCCGGAGCAAGTAGCAGATAAAGATGGCATCAGCTCGGCACTGTTGATGGTCAAAATTGCAGCTCGAGAATTAGCCGCCGGTCGCTCACTTATTGACCTACTGGAAGAGTTAGGTAACCGCTACGGGCATTTTGCCACTGGACAGATTTCCCTTCGATTCGAGGAATTAGCCAAAATCACCTTGCTTGTGCAAGCGATTCGCCAGAACCCCCCGAAGACACTTCTGGGCCAAGCGGTTAGTTTCACCGACCTAAGCCTCGGCTCAAAAGATCTCCCGCCGACTGATGGCCTACGGCTAGATTTAGCTGATCAATCTAGGGTGATTATCCGGCCAAGCGGAACTGAACCTAAATTGAAGTGCTATCTGCAGGTAATCGGATCTAGTTCCGTCGAGGCCAAAGCCAAGTTGGCTCTACTAACTAAGGACGTTAGCCAGTTTTTGTCTGATCTCAATTAGATCAAAGACGTGCTCAATCGGCACGATAATCCCCGGCATGTGCTCAAGTTGAAAAACTAGTTCAGGTGTGGTCAAGATAATGTCGGCATCAGCACCTTCACGCTTAGCCTTTGCCATATCGGCAGCTTGAACCTCGGCCTGAACGCCGAGAAGTTCAAGCACCTTCTCCGTGTTCATTTTTAGTAGCACGGACGTACCAATACCCATGCCACACACAGCAATTATCTTCACCTTGAGAGCCTAGCCAAGTAGTGTGCGAACTTCGCTCTCATTATCAGACTGTAATAACATGTTTACTTTTGTGTCATCTAGCAATAGCTCACTTAAACCGGCCATCAAATCAATATGGCCATCGTGATCCAAGGCTGCTAAACCAAAAACAATCCTGACCGGATCAAATCGCTCGGAGCCAAATTTAACGCTCTCACCTAGCACCACCAAAGATAAGCCGGTGCTCAATACATTTGCCGAAGGCCTGGCATGAGCTAGCGCAATACCTGGTGCGATAACCATATAAGGTCCGAGCTCTTCAAAGGCTTCAATCATTGCCCGGGTGTATGCAGCTGTCGCTCGTCCACTAAGTTCTAAAGCTTCGCCAGCCAAAGTGATTGCTTCAGTCCAAGTGCTAGCACTAACGGAAAGTTTTATCGATTTATCACCGAGAGCATCACCAAGGGCAGACATTACTAATGCCTTGCAAACCAGTCGGTGATGTTCTCGATAATCTCTGTCCTGATATCCATATCAATAAAGGCGGCATTGGCGGCATTTAGTTGAAACAGTTCCATATCTTCCAGATCGTAACCAAAAGCTTTGCTCAGTAATTCCAATTCGCGCGAGAGCGAAGTTCCACTCATCAAGCGGTTATCGGTGTTGACGGTGACGTTGAATCCCAATCGATATAGATCATCAAACGGGTGATCACGCATAACCGGCTCGTCAATGCCTGGAATAGCACCGGTTTGAAGATTTGACGAAGGAGAAAGTTCTAAGGCAATGCCGCGCTCCAAGACCCAGGTGGCCACCTCACCGAAACCGTATTTACTTTCATCATCGGCATCGACGAATACATCCTCGATGATTCTCACGCCGTGGCCGAGCCTTAGGGTCCGACCGTCAACGATGGCATCCCTAATCGAATCTTTGCCAGCAGCCTCACCGGCATGCAGGGTAACCGGCATGAGTTCTTTATTCAGCCAGGCAAAAGCCCCCGCGTGCCTAGATGGACTAAAGCCTTCTTCTGGCCCTGCATAGTCAAAGCCGACTACACCTTTATTCCTATGGCGCACCGCTAATTCAGCAATTTCCTGAGCTCGATCATTCTGTCGCATCGCGGTAATCAACTGCCCGGTGGCTAGATAGCCTCCCCGACTGCGGATCTCTTTTCTAGCCCTGGTTAGACCATCCTCGACTGCTTCAACTACTTCATCCAAGTTCAAGCCATTACTGAGGTGCTGCTCTGGAGCCCAGCGAATCTCGCCGTAAATCACACCATCTTTGGCTAGATCCATCGCAAACTCATATCCGACTCTGGAAAGGTTCTCGGCTGACTGCATCACGGCGATGGTGTGTTCGAAGGTTTCAAGATATCTAACCAAGGAACCAGAATCACAAGAATCCAAAAACCACTGGTTTAGTTCTTTCGCATTAGTTCTCGGTAGCTTGTGTCCAATTTGATCAGCTAATTCAACAATGGTTTCAGGACGCAGTCCACCATCTAGGTGATCGTGCAGTGAAACCTTGGGTATGGCCCGATAGTCAGTCATTTAGTTTTCCTAGTTAGCTTTGAATACGATCAAGAATCAGTGCCGGTTGGTCTTTTGCGGTCACGCCGATTTCGATACCACCGTCGAGTGCTTCAAGAGCTCTAGCAAACCTGTTTTCTTCATCGGTAAATAGTGTCAGCAAAGGTTCGCCCTTAGTTACCTGATCGCCTCGCTTGGCATGCAGAATAACTCCAGCACCAAACTGCACCGGATCTTCTTTTCTGGCGCGTCCAGCACCTAGACGCCAAGATGCGGTTCCCACTGCTAGGGCGTCAAGTTTGTTCAAGATTCCGCTTTCGGTAGCGTAGACAACCTGCTCATGTTTTGCCTTTGGCAGCTCTGCCTTCGGATCTCCACCTTGAGCGGAAATCATCTGCACCCACTTATCCATGGCTCGACCGTCAGCCAGGGCCGAAGCAACATCGATGTCGGTCTTACCGGAAAGTCGCAGCATCTCGGTAGCAAGGGCAACCGTGATTTCCACCAGATCCTTAGCTCCGCCTCCGGCTAAAACCTCAACCGCCTCTTCAACCTCAAGTGAGTTACCGACTTTATTGCCAAGTGGCGTGGACATATCGGTTAGCAGGGCACTGGTCTTGACTCCGGCGTCAGCACCAAGTTGGGTGAGCACCTGAGCTAACTCTCTGGCCCTATCTAAGCTCTTCATGAATGCCCCCGAACCCACCTTCACATCTAGCACTAGGCTCGCGGTGCCTTCAGCAATCTTCTTACTCATAATCGAACTGGCAATCAACGGGATAGCCTCGACCGTTCCAGTAACATCTCGAAGTGCATAGAGCTTCTTATCAGCCGGCGCTAGACCGCTGCCGGCAGCGCAAACCACCGCACCAACATCGCGTAACTGCTCAAGCATTTGCTGATTAGAAAGGTTTGCCTGCCAACCTGGAATGGCTTCCATTTTGTCTAAGGTGCCCCCGGTGTGACCGAGTCCACGACCGGATAGCTGCGGAACAGCAACACCGAAAACCGCAACCAGCGGAGCAACCATCAAAGTGATCTTGTCGCCAACGCCTCCGGTTGAATGCTTATCGGCAGTTGGCATCGGTAGCGAACTAAAATCCAGTCGCTCACCGCTTGCAATCATGGCCATGGTTAGATCTTTGATTTCCCTGCGGTTCATACCGTTTAGCAATATAGCCATGGTCATCGCCGACATTTGCTCATCGGCGATAACGCCGGTGGTGTAGTTATGAACCAACCAATCAATTTGTTCGGTAGTTAGTTCCTGCTTCTCACGTTTTGCAATGATTAACTCAACTGCTGAGAATTCTTTAGCCACCACTACCCCCTCTGCTCAGATCCGAAACCATCTGCCAGATCTCTCGGACCAAAAGCATCAGGCAGCACTTCTTCGATGGTCTTGATACCACTGGTTGTTTGCAAGAGCATGCCCGTCTGAGAGTGCTCAAAAAGTAATTGACGGCAACGACCGCAAGGCATCAATATATTTTCTGCTCCATCAACGCAATAGAAAGCGATAAGTTTCCCGCCCCCGGTCATGCTCAGATTACTAACCAAGCCACATTCAGCACACAAGCCAACACCGTAACTGGCGTTCTCAACATTACAACCGGAGACAATCCGACCGTCATCAACAAGGGCGGCTGCACCTACTGGAAAATGACTGTATGGCGCGTAAGCGTGTTTCATTGCTTGAACAGCAGCTGCTTTTAGTTCCGCCCAGTTGATTTCCATGGGTTATCCCTTCACGTAGGGTTGGCCAGATGCAGCGGGAGGTCTGACCTTGCCGGCAAATCCAGCTACCGCAATCAGCGTCACTAAATAAGGAACCATGGTGATGAAATCCACCGGAATGCCAGGTGATACCTGATTGGCCCAAACTCGAAGAATAATTGTGAAACCAAATAACAGTGCCCCAAGCGTCACATAAATAGGTTGCCAGCGACCAAGGATAACAACGGCAAGGGCGATAAAGCCCTGCCCAGCAGACATTTCACGACCGAATGATCCGACGTTACCGATGGTCAGCGCAGCTCCGCCTAGACCTGCAACCATACCGCCTAAGGTTACCCACCAGAATCTAGTGCGGGCAACATTGATGCCAACGGTATCGGCGGCTAACGGGTGCTCACCAACGGCTCTGGCTCGAAGCCCAAGCTTGGTTCGGAACAAAATAAACCACAGGGTCGGAACAATTAAGAACATCAGATAGACAGTGATTCTGTTATCGAATAGGGTTTGGCCGACTATCGGAATATCTGAAAGTAGTGGGATTGGAATTTTCTCAAATGTGCCGGGGAAATTTAGATTGACACGATCTTTGTCGACCCAAGCAGAGTGCAGGAAGTTAGTAATGCCGATGACCAATACATTCAACAGCACACCGACGATGATTTGCTCAACTAAATACTTAATTGCAAGTGAGGCTAGCACCATGCTGACCAGCGCTGCAGCAACCATTGCCGCAACCATTCCGACGTAAAGATTGCCAGTCATAGTTCCAACCACCGAAGACACAAAAGCACCGGTGAGCAACTGGCCTTCGATGGCAATATTCACAACGCCAACGCGCTCAGACATGATTCCTGCCATGCCGCCGAGAATTAGCGGGATGGCAAGAACAATCGTGTTACTCAAAATGAAAATCATTTGAACACCCTGTGCTGCGCCGGTTGCCAGCCAAGCCAGAAGTGCCATGATGGCGAAAAAACCAAACAAACAGGTTAGCCAGATCGGCGTAAGTTTTTTCATCCGATTGAAAACAACAGAGAGCAAAGTTAAGGCAATTAGCAAACTTGCGATTACTGTGCAAAAGAGCATCGAGTTAACAGTTAGATCTGGTAACTGGATTACCTCTCTCTTCTCACTCCAAACAAACCGAACATCGCCAGCTTTACCGAATATGCCAAAACTAAATAGCACTACTAGGGAAATAAGCGCCATCGCAATTGTTGCCTTAAGGCTTGGCTTGACCTCAGCTTGCGAGAATAGACCCGGGGTAACTTCAACTTTCGACATTACTTGCTCACCTTCTCGGCCTTCTGCAGAGCTTCAATCATCTTTGGGCCAGGCTTAGGTAGTCGATAAATGGCTCGAATAATTGGTGGGGCTGCGATAAACAGCACGATCAGAGCTTTCACTACACCGAGAACTTCCGGTGACACTCCGGCCACCTGCATCGATGATGCCCCTGCCTTGAACGCACCGAAAAGAAGACCAGCTAAGACCACACCGCCGGCTCGAGATCCGCCGAGCAGAGCAACGGTAATAGCATCAAAGCCGATCCCCGCCTCAATACTGGTGGTAAGACCACCGCTGATGCTTAGCCCCTGGTTGGCTGCAGCCAAACCAGAGAAGCCAGCAGAAATCGCTAATGCCCAGATGAAGGTGTTCTCAACTTTGATACCAGCTGCCTTAGCGGCGGTCGGGTTATGGCCAACCATGCGGAACCTAAATCCAAATGTGGATCGTTCCATCAGCCACCAGTAGGCGACAACTGATAAGGCGGCGATTATCAAACCGTAGTGCAGGTTAAAGCTCTCCCCCAAAAGAGCTCCGAGCCTTGCAGTGTCCGCCGGTTTATCTGATTTTGGCGTTCCACCGCCGTTGGCTTCAAGTAGGAATGCTGGTTCACGAAGAAAGAATGTGAAAAGGGCTGTCGCAACATAGTTCATCATGATTGTGACGATTACCTCGTGAGCCCCGAAGCGAGCTTTGAGAATTCCAACAATTATTCCCCAGACGGCAGCGGCCAAAACAGCAGCTAACACAGCAACCAGCATGTGCAGAATCTGTGGCAGTTCCAACCTAGTTGAAACGAAAGTTGCACCAGCAAGACCAACCATAATTTGACCGGTTGCACCGATGTTAAAAAGACCAACTCTAAATGTCAGTGCCACGCCGAGTCCAGCCATGATCAAAGGGGCGGCAAACCTTAGGGTTTCGGTTAGCGGCCTGATTCCAGAAATGAAATCGTCTGCGTTGAAGTTATAGATTGATCCATAAAAGAGTGCGCCGTAGCCATCCTGGATGCTCCACCAAACAGCTGAAAAGGCGTAGTTTGGATCGGCTCCAAAATTAGACCAGGAATCAACAACATCCTCGGAGAAAACGATCATAAAGATTCCACCGATAATAAAGCCGAGCAAAATCGAAAGTCCGATTCGAACTGGGTCGCCAGCCATAATTTCGCGTAGGACTGAATTTGCCTGTGAGTCTGCCACCGGCAGTGCTTTTACCTTTTTACTCATGCTGCAATACCTGCCATCATCTTGCCAAGTTTTTCTCTCGAGGTCTTGGCATCAACAATTCCAACGATCTTGCCCCGATACATCACCGCTATTCGATCGGCCAGCGCCAGCACCTCATCGAGTTCAGTGGAGATAATCAGCACCGCCTTGCCTGAATCCCTAGCCGCAATCATCTGTTCGTGAATAAATTCAACCGAACCAACATCCACACCTCTAGTTGGCTGGGAAGCAACTAAAACTTTCAGTTCTCGGCCTAATTCCCTAGCCACCACTACCTTCTGCTGGTTACCGCCGGAGAGCTGCTTGGCGAGTGTTTCAGCGGATTGGGTTCTGATATCAAAGCGCTGAATTAGATCCTTAGCTATTTCATTGCGCTTGGCAAAGTCGATTTGGATGCCTTTAGCAAACGGCGGTGTAAAGGAGCCATCAAGCATCAGGTTCTCAGCGATCGTGAACTCGGAAACCAAGCCGTCCTTCTTGCGATCTTCAGGAATATAGCCAAGACCTGATTCGAGAACCTGTCGCACCGTACTCTTAGTGACATCGTTACCGGAAACCAAGATTGAACCGGAGTGCACCTTGCGAATACCAAGAATCGCTTCGGCTAACTCGGTTTGCCCATTACCCTGCACACCAGCTATAGCTAGAACTTCACCATCGTGAACTTCAAAACTCACTCCATTGACCATCTGGTGATTTCGGTCATCTAAAACTGTTAGATCTTTGATTACCAAACTAGCCTTGCCGATTTTGGCCGGCTTGTGCTTAGCCTCTAGGTCAACATCGCGACCAACCATTAATGAAGCCAGTTCGCTGGCTGAGGCTTTAGGTGACGGTGAGGCGACAACTTTACCTTGGCGGATTACGGTGATTCGGTCGGCAACCTGCTGCACCTCGCGCAATTTATGAGTGATAAAGATAATTGATGTTCCAGATTTAGCTAACCCTCGCATGATTTCCATCAGCTCATCGGTTTCTTGAGGGGTCAATACCGCAGTTGGCTCATCTAGCACCAGGGCTTTTGCATCTCTTGCCAATGCTTTAATGATTTCTACGCGCTGCTGTGAACCAACCGGCAGGTCTCTGATTAGCGCATCCGGATCAATATCAAAACCAAATCGGTCGGAGATTTCCTTGACTAGTTTTCTGGCGGCCCCAAGATCCAATCGACCTAGCTTGCTGGTTGGTTCATTTCCTAAGACCACATTTTCGGCAACTGTGAAAACCGGGATGAGCATGAAGTGTTGGTGAACCATACCGATACCAGAAGCCATAGCATCGCCCGGCCCAGAGAATTTCACCGGTTTGTCATCAATTAGAATTTCGCCGGCATCAGGTTGTAATAAGCCGTAGAGCACGTTCATCAAAGTGGACTTACCGGCACCGTTTTCACCAAGCAAGCTATGAATCTCGCCGGGCTCTAGGGTCAAGCTGATGTTGTCATTAGCCACTAAAGTGCCAAAACGCTTAGTGATATTGCGCAGCTCTAGCTTCATTACTCCCAGTGGCTCCTTTGCAGTTCACTCACCTAATAATCTAGCCGAATAAGGGAACTTACCAAAAAGAGAACTGCCGAGGCTTTCACCTCGGCAGCTCTACTTCTTTACTTAGTGTTAGCTAAGCGGGTTGATTGAACCATCAATGATTCCAGCCTTGAGTTCGGCAAGTTTTGCCGTCAAGTCTGCATCGATGAACTCAGTTACCGAAATGTCGGTTCCGTTGTTAGCCAAGGTACCAACATATGCCTCACCTGAGAATGGAGTCTTGTCTACAACCATCGCGTTGATGATGTCGAAGACAGCAGAGGTCATTCTCTTTTCAATTGAGGTAAGCATCATGTCTGCATACTCTGGGTTAGCTACGGTCCAGTTCTTGTCAACACCGATCATCTTGGCGTCAACACCAGCTTCGCTAATTGCCTCAGATAGAGCACCGTACTGGTCTCCACCGATTGGAACTAGAACGTCAGCACCCTGAGCGATCTGTCCAGCAGCAATAGTCTTACCAGCTGGGTTGTTTGGTGCGAAGTCACCGATGAAGTCACCCTCTTGGGTAACGGCGTTCCAACCAACAACGGTTACTGGAGTTCCGGTCTCTGCCTCGTATGCCTTAGCACCGTAGTAGAAACCATCCATGAATGCAGTCACAGCGCTAATCTGCATACCACCGTAGACACCAACGACTTTGCTGGTTGAGTAGTAAGCAGCTGCGTAACCGGCAAGGTAGGAAGATTCTTCCATCTTGTAGTTAACAGGCTTTAGGTTTGTTGCACCGTTTGACCAACCATCGATGGTTACGAAGTTGACCTCTGGGTTAGCTTCAGCAGCAGTGTTCACTGCGTCGACCAAGTTAAAACCAACAGCGAATGTGACATCACACTTTGCGTCGATCATGGACTGTAGGTTTGGTGCAAAGTCTTCAGAAGAGTTTGATTCGGCGTCCTTGACGTCAACTCCTAGATCTTCCTTTGCCTTCATCAAACCATCCATAACTGACTCGTTGAATGACTTGTCAGTCCAAGAACCTTCGTCAGAAACACCACAAGCGATGAATCCTGCACCTGGCTTTGAAGCACAGCCCGAAAGCACGAGAACGCTGGCAGCTACCATCGCTACTCCTGCTAGGACCTTACGTGAAACGTTGTTCACTATTTCCTCCTGGATAATTTAGGTTGATGCCAATCATCAACCACATACACTTAGACACTACCCCTTAGCCAGAGCCGAATTTACCATTCAGCCATCGTGTTTATCTAGGCGTTATCTATTGTTGACTTTCTAGCTCGGCTAGATAGTTACTGTAAAGATCACTCGGATCGGTAAGCAAACGCAACTGCACCAAACTGTCAGTTATTGATCTTTCGCTTCTAATTGGCGGGCTATTTGCAAAATCACGATTCAATAGCGCGGAAACAGTGCGAAGCAGGTAGATTCTGCTCCCCCGCTCAATCGAACCAATGACGTTTTCGGCGATGTTGGTTACACTTTCACCGAACTGCAGGTCAGCACCAATAAACTTCACAGCCGGATAGTTGGCAACCAACTTCCACGTTGCAGGGCCAGCTAAAAGAATGACTAACTCAGGTTGAAGTTGAACTTGAAGGTTTGCCTTTAGCCCAGCCGCATTGGTTACCCGCTGAGTACTGAAGTTTCGATCTTGACCAGTTAGCTGCTCATACTCGCTAACCCCATCGGCAATTGCTTTGGCTAGAGCCGAGGAATTGTCATATCCACTTTGAATGATCAGCGAAATGTTCTGACTTGATTCAGCGGCGTGGAAGCCAGCGAGTCTGGCTGCCAAAACAAGATCGTCTTTGAACCAGCGCAAGTTAGCCGGTTGATCTGCCTCGGCTAACTGACCGCCGACAAAAAAGACCATCATCTTTGAATGCCCTCGAGCAAAAGTTGCCAGGTCATTTAGATAAGCGGTCTCAGCTGAAGCCATCAGCACGCAGCCATCCTGCAAAGCCTTGAGTAGCCTAGCTGGAACTGATTCCGAAGGCTTTATCTCGACTACTCTGGCTCGGACTCCGAAGACAACCTGAGCTTCGACAACATTGGCAGCTAGTTCTTTAGTAGGTGACCCAGTCTTTACCTGTTCCGACTGAATCAGGCAAATTGAAGTTGCTTTTTTATGAGTTGGTTTATTCTCGGTTGGCGTGGTGCAGGCAGTAAGTGAAACTAGCAAAGCCCCGGAAATAATTCCAACTGCTACGCGAGTGAAGCTTTTGGTCATAGGACGTCGCTGTGTCCCGTGGACTTCAAGGAGTCAACCAAATTCTTTACTCTTTGGGCATGCTCTTTGGTAGTAACTAACAGAGCATCCGGGGTATCCACGACGATGACATCTTCAAGCCCAATTAGCGCCACCAGCCGCCCAGTTTCGCTTACCAAGATCCCATTGGACTTATCGGATAAAACTGTGACGTTACCTAGCACAGCTAGGTGGTTGCGTTGACCACCGCCTTGCAATTCAGCGATAGCAGCGAAATCCCCGACGTCATGCCAACTGAATTTAGCTGGCACTACGGCAACCAGACCCTGCTCTGCTGCCGGTTCGGCTACTGAGTAATCAATTGCAATCTTTTTTAAGCCTGGCCAAATTGAATCAAAAACATTTTGTTCGACCTCGGTACCCCAAGCGTCAGCGAGTTTCTGAACCTGTTCGTGCAATGCCGGTTCGCTCTTTGCCAGGACTTCAAGAAGTAATTTGGCTGGTGCGATAAACATTCCAGCATTCCAAAGATACTTACCTGATTCGACATACTTTCTGGCCCGTTCAATGCTTGGCTTCTCGACAAACTTGTCAACTTCCCTCGCGTTTGATCCCCCGTCGATTTTCTCGCCAGTTTTGATATAGCCAAAGCCAACCGATGGTTCGGTTGGTGAAATTCCGATAGTCACAATTTTTCCGGTTGCCGCTACCTCAACAGCCTCGGTGACATTCTTGATGAAGGCCTCCTGGCTGCCGATAACGTGATCAGCAGCAAAAGATCCGATAATCACATCTGGCTCGCGTCGAACTAGGATGGCGGCAGCGAGGGCAATGGCTGCGGTGGAATCTTTAGGGCTTGGTTCTAAAACCAAGTTTTCTGAAGTCAAATCCGGGCATTGCTCTTGCACTGCTGATTTGTGGGCGGCTCCGGTGACTATAAGAATTCGGTTCTTGCCGGAAATCGGTTCTAAGCGATCGACGGTATCCTGTAGCAGGGTTTGACCAGAGCCGGTTAGATCATGTAAGAATTTGGGGGCCGATGCCCGAGAGAGTGGCCAAAGCCGACTACCGATTCCACCAGCCGGAATGACCGAATAGAAGCGCTCGAGAGGTGCACGATTTGTGTTCATAACCTTACAAAGCCTAGCCGAGATGGGGGTTTTGGGCATTTTAAGTTCTTCGCACAAGTTATCATTGGAGATGTAACAAGAAGATAAAGGCCCATCGAGGAGGAATAATTGCCAACTAGACCTGCTGGAACCCTATATAGAGGGAAATTAGGCATGTGGTCCTGGGTCTTGCACCGAATTACCGGTGTGGGCATTTACTTCTTCCTGCTCGTTCACATCATGGATACCGCTCTAGTCAGAGTTAGCCCAGAAGCTTACAACTCGGTAATGGCAACCTACAAAACCACAATTATCGGTCTAGCTGAAATCGGTTTGGTCGGAGCAATCCTCTTTCACGCTTTCAATGGCATTCGAGTTACCCTGATTGACTTCTGGAGTAAAGGTTCGAAATATCAAAACCAAATGTTCTGGGTCGTCCTTGCTATCTGGGTGGTCTTGATGGCTGCTTGGGTCCCACGTCAACTTATGCACACCTTCGGAGCGTAAATCATGGCCGTAATTATTGAACAACCAAACGCACCTAGATCACGCAAGGGTGCACAGTGGGAAAAGCGCGCTTGGATTTTCATGCGCGTCTCTGGAATCATTTTGGTCGGCATGATCATCGGCCACCTAATGGTCAACCTGGTTCTTCCTGAGCGCGGTGTGAAATCAATTGACTTTGCTTTTGTTGCTGGCAAATGGGCTAGCCCGTTCTGGCAGGTTTATGATGGCATCTTGCTTTGGCTGGCACTAATCCACGGAACCAACGGTATGCGCACGCTAGTCAACGACTACACCGAACGCGAGTGGCTGAGAAAAGCTCTGAACGTTACCCTTTGGGTTGTTGCTGCAGCGCTAATCGTTCTTGGCACCTTGGTGATTACCACATTTGATCCATGCATCGACCCTAATGTTCACGAGTATCTACCTGAACTTGTTTGCAAAGGTTAATGGGTTAAATTGAGCGAAGTTAAAGTTCACCACTACCAGCATGACGTTGTAATTGTCGGCGCTGGTGGTGCCGGTATGCGCGCTGCAATTGAGGCAGGCCCGCATGCCAAGACCGCAGTTATTTCTAAACTCTTTCCAACCAGATCGCACACCGGTGCCGCTCAGGGTGGCATGGCGGCTGCTCTTGCCAACGTTGAGGAAGATAGCTGGGAGTGGCACACTTTCGACACCGTCAAAGGTGGCGACTATCTAGTTGATCAAGACGCTGCTGAGATTCTTGCTAAAGAATCCGTTCAAGCGGTGATTGATCTAGAAAACATGGGGCTACCTTTTAACAGAACTCCAGATGGCAAGATTGACCAGCGTCGTTTCGGCGGTCACACTCGCGATCACGGTAAAGCTCCAGTAAGAAGAAGCTGCTACGCAGCAGACCGAACCGGTCACATGATTTTGCAGACCCTTTATCAAAATTGTGTGAAGTTGGGCATCGAGTTCTATAACGAGTTCTACGTTCTAGATCTAGTGATGAACACCGTTGACGGAGTGGAACGCCCAGCGGCTGTTGTTGCCTACGAGCTAGCCACCGGTGACCTGCACGTCTTCCAGGGCAAGTCAATTGTTTTTGCTACCGGTGGCTTTGGCAAGATTTTCAAAACTACCTCCAACGCACACACGCTAACCGGTGACGGTGTTGGCATCATCTACCGCAAGGGTTTGCCGTTGGAGGATATGGAGTTCTACCAATTCCACCCAACCGGTCTTGCCGGACTCGGCATTTTGCTCTCTGAAGCAGCTCGCGGTGAAGGTGGAATCCTGCGCAATGCTTCCGGTGAGCGCTTCATGGAACGCTACGCCCCAACCATCAAGGATCTAGCACCTAGAGACATGGTGGCTCGAGCGATGGCCAACGAAGTTCGTGAAGGACGAGGAGCTGGACCAAACAAGGACTATGTCCTCTTGGATCTAACTCACCTTGAGCCAGCAGTTATTGATGCAAAACTTCCCGACATTACCGAATTTGCCAGAACCTACCTCGGTGTTGAACCCTATACCGAACCAGTTCCGGTTTTTCCAACCGCGCACTACGCCATGGGTGGAATCCCAACCAACATCAAAGCCGAAGTCTTACGCGATAACGATACGGTAGTGCCAGGATTGTATGCCGCTGGCGAATGTGCCTGTGTTTCCGTGCACGGCGCTAACCGCCTTGGCACAAACTCACTATTGGATATCAACGTCTTTGGTAAGCGGGCCGGCATTTATGCGGTTGAGTATGCCAAGACTGCAGATTTTGTTGCGGTGCCTGAAGATGCAGTGAATGAAACTGTGCAGCTAATTGAAAAAATGCGCAAAGCAAACGGTAAAGAAAAAATTGCGGTAATCCGTAAAGAGTTGCAAGACACTATGGATAAGAATGCTCAGGTGTATCGCACTGAAGATTCACTAAATGAAGCCTTGGATAAAATCAAAGAGCTGCGTCAGCGCTATGAGAAGATTCACGTTCAAGATCGCGGCGTCAGATTCAATACCGACTTGCTTGAAGCAATTGAACTTGGCTTCCTTTTGGATCTTGCCGAAGTGCTTGCCTATACCGCAAGAGAGCGTCGTGAATCGCGCGGTGGACATTTCCGGGAAGATTTTGAAGAGCGAAACGACGACAAATTCATGGTTCACTCGATGGCATACCAGTCTGGAGATCAAATCAGAGTTGATTGGAAGCCGGTAACTATCACCAACTACCCCCCGATGGAGCGCAAGTACTAATGAGCACGGCAGTTGAGAGCACAAAGGAAATCGCAGAGGTCCCATCTTTTAATGTGACCCTGTTCGTTCGTCGCTTCAATCCGGAAACCGACACCGAACCAAAGTGGCAAGATTTCGATGTTCAGGTTTACGGAACCGATCGAGTTTTGGATGCTTTGCACAAGATCAAATGGGAAATCGACGGAACCCTAACTTTCAGAAGATCATGTGCTCACGGTGTCTGCGGTTCAGATGCGATGCGCATCAACGGTAGAAACAGACTGGCTTGTAAGACACTGATCAAAGACTTGGATATAACCCAGCCAATTTATGTTGAACCAATCAAGGGCCTAAATGTTGAAAAAGACCTAGTGGTTGACATGAACCCTTTTTACCAAGCGTATAAAGATGTAAAGCCTTTCCTTATGGCCTCTGATAATCCAGAGAAAGAGCGCTTGCAGTCGCCTGAGCAGCGAGCCAGATTTGATGACACAACCAAATGCATCCTGTGTGCCGCCTGCACCACCAGCTGCCCCGTATTCTGGACCGACAACCAATACTTTGGCCCGGCCGCAATCGTCAACGCTCACCGATTTATTTTTGACTCACGCGATGAGGCCGCCGAGGTAAGACTCGAAATTCTCAATGACAAAGAGGGCGTCTGGCGTTGCCGCACCACCTTCAACTGCACCGAAGCTTGCCCACGTGGCATTGAAGTCACTAAGGCCATTGCCGAGGTCAAGCAGGCCGTTCTTCGCGGCAAACGCTCCTGAGAGTTTTCCGACAAGGCCAAAAAAAACACAGGCAAAGCCGCAATTTCAATTTAGGCTTGTTCTATGTCCGATTCCAATTGCCCTAACCAAAGGCTGACCGAGGTTACCGAGGGCAAACTAGCACTATCTAGGCGCAATTTCTTTGCCGGCATTGCAGTAGCCGCAGGATCTATCGGACTTACTGGAATTGCGGAAAGTGCCGATGCGGCAACTAAAAGATATAAAGTGTGTTCCACTAAAGATGTCAAAGTTGGCAGCGCAGTAATGTTTCTAGTGAAATCGGCAAACATTATGGTTTTGATTACTCAGCCAAAGTCAGGAATATTCCGAGCCTTTAACCCAAGTTGTACTCACGAGGGTTTTCAGATCGATGGTGTTCAGGGAAAGAATTTGGTTTGTCCTATGCACCAGGCTCAGTTTGATATGGCAACCGGTGCAGTCAAGCGAGGACCGGCTCGAAAAGCTTTGAAGAAATACACGGTTACCAAAATAGGAACAACCATTTATATAAATGCATAGGTCTAAACTTGACCCATGCCAGCAAAAATCACCGTTGCCACAATTAACGTAAATGGCGTTCGCGCTGCAGCCAAAAAAGGCTTAGTTGAATGGATAGTCGAACACTCCCCTGACATAATCGCCCTCCAAGAAGTTCGTGCTGAAACATCAGATTTGATTGAGGTTTTCAATCAAGTAGAAAAACTGGATGGTAACTCCTGGCACATACTGCATGATGCCGCAACTGCCAAAGGCAGGGCCGGTGTTGCAGTGATCAGCAAAGTGAAACCGCTTTCCCAGAGAACTACACTTGGCCCTAAGACTTTTGATAGCGCTGGCCGCTGGCTAGAAGTAGATTTCAAGTTCAAGACAAAAACCTTGACTGTAATCAGCACCTACGTTCACTCAGGTGAAGTTGATACACCAAAGCAGGTTGAGAAATACAAATTCTTAGATGCCATGACCAAAAGGATGGCGGAGCTTCGAAAGGCAGACGGTCTGGTCGTTGTTGTTGGCGATCTAAATGTCGGTCATACCGAGTTGGATATCAAAAACTGGAAGGGCAATCTAAAAAACGCTGGTTTCCTGCCAGAAGAGCGAGCTTACTTTGATGCTTGGATGCACAAGCAGGGCTGGGTAGATTTAGGTCGAACATTTCACCCAGAAGTTCCAGGCCCATACACCTGGTGGTCATTTCGAGGTCAGGCCTTTGATACCGATACCGGTTGGCGAATTGACTATCAGATAGCAACGCCAAAGCTAGCCAAACTAGCCCAGAGTTATCTGGTGCATCGCGCCAAAAGCTATGACACCCGTTTCACCGACCATTCCCCTGTAGTTGTTGAGTACGCTATCTAACATGAATGCAAAGCCAAATCTGCTAAGCGGCATGCAGCCAAGTGCATCCAGCCTGCACCTGGGTAACTACCTAGGGGCTCTGGTGAACTGGGTAAACATGCAGGAGAACTTCAACGCTTACTACGTAATTGTTGATCTGCACGCCATAACAGTCCCACAGGATCCAGCAGAACTTAGAACCAATACCAGAAGAACAGCGGCGCAGTATATTGCCGCAGGAATTGACCCAGCTAAGTCGGCACTGTTCGTTCAAAGTCATGTTCCAGCTCACGCTGAATTAGCCTGGATATTGAACTGCATCACCGGTTTTGGTGAAGCATCAAGAATGACCCAGTTCAAAGATAAATCACAAAAAGCTGGCTCAGATTCAGCATCAGTCGGGCTATTTACCTACCCAATCTTGCAGGCAGCAGATATCCTTTTGTATCAACCTAAGGCAGTGCCCGTCGGTGAAGATCAAAGACAGCATCTAGAACTAACTAGAGATCTAGCCGAAAGGTTTAATTCAAGATTCGGTAAAACCTTCACCATTCCTGAAGCACACATTATGAAAGAGACTGCAAAGATCTATGATTTGCAGAACCCAACTGCCAAAATGTCAAAATCAGCAGCTGACCCTAAAGGCTTAGTCAACATCATGGATGATGACACAACTATTTCTAAAAAGATAAAAAGTGCCGTCACAGATACCGAAGGCTCAATCAAACTGGATTGGGAAAACAAACCAGGGGTATCTAACCTTCTTTCTATCCACTCCTCTCTATCTGGGGAATCTATAGTTTCCTTGGAAGAAAGATTTGAAGGTGCTGGCTACGGAGTTCTCAAAGGCGAAGTTGCAGATGTCGTAATCAGCGCGATTGGACCAATAAGAGACCGAGCAAACGAACTAATGAGTGATCAGGCAGAGCTTGATCGACTTTTAGCCAGAGGTGCTGAAAAAGCCAAAGTTGTTGCCAATCAGACACTTGCTGCCGTTTATGACCGGGTTGGCTTCATAAAGCCTGAGTAAATCTGGCTTTATTGTTCAATTTCTGCCAAGATAGACATCTAAAGTTCTTCGGGGTCAGTGTAAATCTGAACCGGCGGTTATAGTCCGCGACCCGACAAGCTGCCTGAGAGGGCAACAAACATTTAGGTGTTTGGGTTTGGCGGTTGATCTGGTGAAATTCCAGAACCGACGGTAAAAGTCCGGATGGTAGAAGAACTAGAGGCTTGAGGCGTTTTTGCTTTAAGCCTGATAGGCCTGTTCGCCTACTCCCCGAAGACCTTACATATTGAAAGGTTCGGGATGAAAGATTCCAAAGCTTATGAGCCGGCGATGCGCCGTGCCATGGAGCTATCCCTACTCGGACCTAAATACGGAGCTAACCCACAAGTCGGGGCTGTGATTCTTGATGAGAAGCTAACGATTATTGCTGAAGGTTTTCACAACGGAGCTGGAACAGCTCATGCTGAAGTGGTTGCTTTAGAGAAGTTAGAGACAACCCCAGCTAATGCCACAGCCGTGGTTACCCTGGAGCCGTGCAATCATCAGGGCAGGACAGGCCCCTGCGCTAAAGCCCTTATCGAAGCAGGTATCTCAAGAGTTATCTTTGGGGCTACTGATCCAGGTGATGAATCGGCCCATGGTGCAAAGACTTTAGAACAGGCCGGTATCGAAGTCTTTGGTGGATTATTGCAAAAAGAAATAATTCAACAACAGAAACCATGGTTCACCGCAACTAAATTCAAGCGCCCGTTTATCAGTTTGAAATGGGCCCAAACCCTAGATGGCAGATCTGCTGCCAGCGATAAGACCAGTAAGTGGATTTCGGGAAGTGTCTCTAGAAATCACGTCCACAAACTTCGAAGCGAGATAGATGCCATCATAGTTGGAACTTCTACCGCACTACTAGATGATCCTGAGCTCACCGCTCGTAAAGAAGATGGTTCGCTCTATGAACACCAGCCACTGCGAGTAGTTGTTGGCGAAAGTGCGCTACCTGGTGAATTGCGAATTTTCAATGATTTGGCTAAAACTGAAGTTTTTGCAACTCGGGATATCAAGTCAGTTATCAACGACCTCTATGACAAACAGTTCAAGCATGTTCTAGTTGAAGGTGGAGCAAAGCTAATCAGTTCTTTCATAGCCCTAGGACTTTTCGATGAGATTTTGATTTATCAAGCTCCCCTATTGGTAGGAGGAACAAATGTCGCGGTTGAAGATATCGGCATCACCACCATGCAAGCAGCAATACAACTTGAATTTCAGGAAGTAGTTCAACTGGGCGAGGACATCTTTATTAGGGCAATACCGAGAGGTGAAAACTAATGTTTACCGGAATTATTGAAGAACTAGGCAAAGTTACCGCTATTGAAGAGCAGCCCGATGCTGTACGACTAACAATTCACGGCCCCCTGGTCACCAGCGATGTCAAGCGCGGTGACTCGATTTGCTGTTCTGGAACCTGCCTGACAGCAGTTGAGGTCAACGATGGATCATTTACCGCTGACGTGATGAAGGAGACCTTGAGGCTAACTAGCTTGAGTGAAGTAAAGGTGGGTGACCCAATCAACCTTGAACGGGCGATGACCATGCAGACCCGTTTTGGTGGTCACCATGTTCAGGGTCATGTTGATGGAGTTGGGTATTTTCTCTCCAGAGAAAAAAGCGACAACTGGGATTGGGTAAGGGTCCAAATACCCAAGGCACTAATGAAATACGTGGTTTTGAAGGGATCCGTCACCCTAGATGGGATCTCCCTAACTGTGAATGAGGTCGGCGATGACTTTGTCGGGCTATCGCTAATCCCAGAAACACTTAGACTTACCACCTTGGGTTATAAGACCAAAGGTGACAAGGTCAATGTCGAGGTCGATGTCATGGCCAAACACATTGAAAGACTGATCGAAATGAGAGACAAATAATGGCACTAGCAACTATCGAACAAGCGCTCGAAGCGTTAAGGCAAGGCAAAGCTGTTTTTGTTGCCGATGATGAGAACCGTGAGAACGAGGGCGATGCGATTATCGCTGCCCAGTTTGCTACCACGGAACTAATTGCCTGGATGGTGAAAAACACCACCGGTTTTCTCTGCGCGCCAATGGATGAGTCGAAAGCCAACGAACTAGAGCTTCCGCTGATGACCAATGTGAATCAAGATCCGCACGGCACTAACTACACCGTCACCGTAGATGCCTCTAACCGCGAGAGCACTGGAGTTTCTGCATCGGATCGTGCGTTGACCGCTAGGACTCTTGCTTTGGATACTGCTGGCCCAGAGTCATTTATTCGGCCAGGACACATCCTGCCACTTCGCGCTCACCCGATGGGAGTGCACGGAAGACCAGGTCACACCGAGGCAGCAGTTGATCTACTAAAACTTGCCGGTCTAAAGCCAGTCGGCATCATCGGTGAGATGCTCAGTGCTGATGGCTCCATGATGCGACTACCAGAACTAATCGAAGTCGGTGAAAGAGAAGACATCCCGGTTGTCACTATTGAGCAACTAGTTGAGTATCTAAAGACCAATAACATCGATAACGTAAGTTTTCCAAATAACCGCATCCGTTTTGAAGCAGAGGCTAATGTTCCGACGATTCATGGAAACTTTAGACTGCGCGGCTATTACGATATCAAAACCGGTGCCGATCACGTAGCCATCATCAAGGGTAACCCAACTGGTGAAGATGTATTGGTGCGTATGCACTCGGAGTGCATCACCGGTGAGGCATTCGGTTCATTGAAGTGTGAGTGTGGCCCACAGCTGCAGTATGCCTTAGACATGATCGAAGCTGACCCTAAAGGCGGCATCGTAATTTATCTTCGCGGGCAAGAAGGACGCGGTATTGGACTACTAAACAAACTAAAGGCCTATGCCCTCCAGGAGCAGGGACTAGATACTGTCGAAGCGAACGAAGCGCTTGGGCTTCCATCCGAAGCCAGAGAGTATGGTGCGGCCGCATCGATCCTCAAGGAACTAGGTGTTAAATCGGTCAGACTGATGACAAATAACCCAGCCAAAGCAAACTTCCTAATCGAGGCAGACATTCCGGTGAACTCCTATGTGCCGGTAATTGTCGGTGAAGCAATTCAAAACCTTGGCTATCTAGAAACTAAGCGATCAAAGATGGGCCACCGTCTGCCTGAGCTGATTGCCCAGATGGAGAACTAATGGCAGGGGCAGCACCAAAGATTCTGATTGATTCATCCGGCCTGGCAGTAACCATTCTGGTGACCAGCTGGCACGCCGAGGTTACCGATGCGCTTTTGGCGGGAGCTGAAAGAGCGCTAAAGGAATCAGGCAATGACCTCTACACAATCGTTCGAGTACCGGGAGCTTTCGAGTTACCACTGGCTGCCAAGTGGGCAGCTGAGGATGAGGCGGATGCCATCATCGCTCTCGGTGTTGTTATTCAAGGTGAAACACCACACTTTGAATACGTTTGCGATGCTGCAACACAGGGACTAAACCGCGTTCAACTCGATTACGGAATCCCGGTTGGCTTTGGCTTACTAACCGTAGATAACCTTCAGCAAGCAATTGATCGTGCCGGCCTACCTGGAAGTAAAGAGGATAAAGGTGCCGAGGCAGTCGAAGCGGCTATCCACATGGCAAGGCTAAGAACCATAGACTAACCCTAAGAGCTTATTAGCGGAGGATTAGCGTGGACGATTCAACCAAAGAATTCTTAATCAATATTTTTCTAGTTTTGCATTTTCTAGGTATTGCATCCCTGTTGGCAGGTTTTCTAACCTCCATGAAACAAATGCGAACCGGCATGAAAATAAACGCCGGAGTATTGCACGGAGCTTACCTGATGCTGATTTCGGGTCTAGCCATGGCAGGGCTCGCGGTTGATCCAAGCGAACTGAATGTAATTGTGATTTCCCTGAAGAGTATCGTTTTGACCGTTATCTTCTTTATCGCTTACACCTTCCGCAAAAAGGAAGTCACCCCCATATGGGTGGTACCGGCCATTGCTGGATTTACCGTGCTGAACATATGCTTAGCCATATTCGGTGGCGCAGCTTCTTCCTAACGCAAGAACAGAGCAGTTAGTCGACGGGTTGTGAAGTACAGACCGCCGATTATCATTACCACGAAATAAAGCACGTGACCTAGCATCGCTAGGTTCATTACACCTAGGGTAAGCCCGCGGATAAGTTCAATTGCCTGCCACAGCGGTAAGGCTTGAATCAGCCATTGAACTGGCTCAGGATAAATGGTTAGTGGGAAGAAGGTGCCAGAGAATAAGAACATTGGCAGCATCACCAACTGAATCCATTGCATCTGTTGATAATTAGTCAGATAGCTGGTTACTCCCATACCGATTGAAGCAAAACCAAAAGCTATCAAAACCGAGGCAGGGATGGCCAAGATTCCCCAGCTCGAGGTAACCAAGCCCATCGGTGTTACCACTGCCATAAAACCAATGGCGTAAGCCAAGCCGCGAAGCAGTGCCCAACCAATTTCCCCGAGGGCAACATCTAAGGTTCCCAAAGAAGTTGAAAGCATGCTGTTATAGAGCTTTCCAAAGTGCATTTTGAAAAACACATTCCAGGTGGAGTCGTATATTGCGCCGTTCATCGCACTTGTTGCCAGAAGTGCTGGTGCGATGAACTGGGCATACGTGATCGGGTTTCCAGCTCCATCGGTAGTGCCATCAATAAACTGTCCGATACCGTAACCAAAAGCCAAGAGGTAAAAAACCGGCTCGACAAAGCCTGATAGCACAACCAGCCAGGTCGATGATTTCAAGGCAAAGAAGCCGCGCTCTAAAACCACTCTGGATCGCCCGGAATACATTCCAGAGCCGACTTTACTTCTGCGGCGCTCGGCAATTGCAATAGCGCTATCTACTGAGGTATTTATCAAACTCACTTGGACAACCTCTTTTCGAAGATACGGTGAGCAAGTAGCAAACCGGTCGCGCCCATGCCAAGTAGCAGCGCCCAGTGCAGAAGTGAAAGCCAGGTCTCGATCGGCATGCCGTAGGAGAGCGATCTACCAAGATTTGTTCCATGCCACTGCGGAGATATCCAGCCGATCCACTGCAGGTAAATCGGCAGCGAAGTGATTGGGTAGAAGGTTCCAGAGAACATAAACATCGGGGTTACCACGAACCGACCAACGATGGCAAAGACGCCATCGTCATCCTTGATATTTGCAGCAAAGGCCAACATCACGGCGGAAAAACCAAATCCGGCTGATGCCGAAACTAAAAGAAGTGCCGGGATAGATTGCCAGGTGATTGCCCCAAAGGCAAGAAGGCAAAGCTCATACAGGAAAATCTGCAAAACGCATCTTGTCATTGCCGCCAACATCACACCGTTGACGATTTGCCTTGAAGTAATAGAGGTTGAATTCATGGCAAAGAAGGTGCCTTCCCAGTTGAATCCTTGAAGTGTTGGCCAAGTTACCTCATCCATCGCACCTTGGATCCCAGCTGTGACCAAAAGAGCAGGAGCTAGGAAAGTTAGATAACTAACTCCGTCAATACCGGCCGAGCCAACCGAGTTATCAACCAAAGCGCCAATTCCGATGCCGATAGAAAGTAAATAGAGGGTTGGATTACCTAGCCCAAAGGCGATAACTGATTTCCACCACTTCGCCATTCTGGTTAGGCGATTTTCGGCAACGTAAAGAGCCCCGCGCCGCTGGGACATCGAAGGGTTAACCAGGGTTTTCGCCCCAGTCCAACTCATCTTTGCTTCGTTACCGACCTGCATGGACATTATTCGACCAGGCTTCTTCCGGTTAGCCGCAAGAAAACATCTTCCAGCGAAGATCTTCTAACCAGTGAAGTTACCGGGTGCAGACCTTTCTTGACGATTTTCTCCAGAGCCTTCTCACCGTTGTCGGTGTATACCAAGATACGGTCAGGAAGAATTTCTAAGCGCTCACCGATGCCTTGGATTTTTTCGGCCACCTTGGCATTATTGTCTGAACCAAAACGAACTTCTAATACTTCTTTACTAGAGTATTTTTTGATTAGCTGCGCAGGAGAACCTTCAGCCATAATCTTTCCCTTATCCATGACCATGAGCCGATCGCAGAGCTGCTCAGCTTCATCCATGTAGTGTGTGGTGATTACCAGCGTTACACCCAACTCCTTCAGGCGGAATAATCTGTCCCAGAGAATATGTCTTGCCTGCGGATCCAACCCGGTGGTTGGCTCATCGAGCATCAGAATTTCTGGTTCGCTCACTAGTGCCCTGGCAATGGTAAGACGTCTTTTCATACCACCGGAAAGTTCATCAACCTTGTTGTTTCGCTTTTCTACCAATTGGGCAAATTCTAGAAGTTCATTTATTTTGCTCTTTAGCCACTTGCGACTCAATCCGAAGTAACGGCCGTAGACCATCAGGTTTTCCCAAACCTTTAATTCGCGATCGAGGTTATCCTGCTGCGGCACTACGCCAAGGTGAGCACGGATTTCAGGTCCGAATTTATTCGGGTCCTTACCTAGAATCAGTAGTTCACCGCTGGTCCGCTGACTGGTGGATGCAATCATTTTCATCGTGGTGGATTTACCGGCCCCATTTGGACCGAGAAGTCCAAAGGACTCACCACGCTTTACGGTGAAATCAATTCCATCCACCGCTTTGAAATCGCCATAGATCTTCGTTAGCCCCTTGGCTACAATCATGGCTTCAGCTTCATTGCTCTTTTTTGGCACGTTTATATCTTTCTCAAGTCTTTTGCTTGCGAATAGTCAGGCACAGCCCTCCAGTCTATTACTCTCAGGTGATATCCTTGGGCATATGACAACGAAAGTCCGCCCAGGTAATCGAAGGGTCACCGGGAAGGAGCAGTTCTATACTCCTGCGGATCTAGCCAAAGACCTAACCGCTAAATTGATTGAGCTACTCGGCCCGCTCGATGGAAAGACTGTCCTAGAGCCAGCCGGCGGGACTGGGTCTTTTGTTCAGGCGGCTAAAGCATCTGGCGCATCTAAAGTGATTAGCTTTGATATTGAACCGAAAGCCGATGGAGTACTTAGAGCCGATTTTCTAGATGCGAAGTTGAATGACTTGGCCAACGCAATCACAATTTCTAACCCGCCATTTGGTAGGAATAATTCGCTGAGTATCCCCTTTTTCAACAAGGCGGCCAAACACAGCGATGTGATTGCATTTATTGTGCCAAGGAGCTGGCGTAAGTGGTCAGTTCTAAATCGCTTGGATTTGAATTTTCACCTCATTCACGACGAGGATCTTGCCATTGATTATGTTGATGAAAAAGGTAATTCCGTCTGGCAAAAAGCGAGGCTAAACACCTGCTTTCAGATTTGGCAAAGGCAAGACATCAAAAGAGAAATAGTGAAAATCGCCGATTTTGGTCTCGTAAGTAAGAGTGAACCAGAAGATGCCGACGTGGCCATAACCGTCTTTGGCTATGGCTGTGGCAAGGTCAGAACCGATTTCGAGCCGGTGCCGAATAGCACGGTAATGTTCCTAAAATTGCATGATGCCAGAGTGCTGCCGGCTTTGACTAAAGTTGACTTTAGTAGGTTTTATCGCAACACCGCTTATACCGAAGCACTATCACTCCAAGAAATAAGGTATTTGCTTAACGAGGAAATCCTGGGTGATCCGGGTTTAGTAAGGACAAATAGCTAAATGAGTATGATGGGTGGCCCTAGGCGCAGACCTGGGCCAAAAGATACTGGACCAAAAGCTAAGTTCAACCAACTTATTCCTTATATGAAGGAACAAAAGGGACTACTTTCAATAGCCATATTCTTCTCGCTTATCGGCGCAGGAGTTAACCTGGCTCAACCTCTTGTAGTCGGACAAATCATCAGCACCGTTCAAAAGGGTGAGGACGTGCTAACCATTGCCCTGATCCTGGTCGCGATTACTCTGGGCTCGGCGCTAACTAGCGGAGCCATGTATTTTGTGCTTGCCAAAGCTGGTGAAGGTGTTGTCTTTTCCGCCAGAAGCAAACTCTCAACCAGACTGCTACGACTACCGGTCCAAGAATATGACCTTCGAAGAACCGGTGATTTAGTTTCCCGAGTCGGCTCGGATACCACTTTGTTGCGAGCGGCACTTACCCAGGGCCTGATCGACGGTGCTGGTGGAATCTTAATTTTCCTAGGTGCCGTTGTGGCGATGGCGATCATCGACTGGCTACTACTGGTGCTTACCTTGATCATGATTGCTGTTGCGGTAGCGGCTATCGGCTTTAGTTCTAGGCGCATTCGCTCCGCCACCACAAAGGCTCAGGAGCGCGTGGGAAATATGTCTGCAGCTGTCGAACGTGCACTTTCTGCCGTTAGAACAATCCGTGCCGCTAGAGCAGAAACTCGTGAATCGGAGCAGATTGAAAAAGATGCTCAAGAAGCATTTAGTCAAGGTGTGAAGATTGCCCGCATCAATGCCTGGGTAACCCCAATCGGCGGTTTGGCGGCAAACGGAGCATTCGTTGTTGTTCTAGGTGTCGGCGGCTATCGCGTTGCAACTGGTGAAACGGAAGTGGCATCGCTAATCACTTTCATTCTTTTAATGTTCTTGATGATTCGACCAGTTGGGCAATTCTTTGGTGCCTACTCTTCAGTTCAGTCTGCCCTTGGAGCGCTGGCCCGTATTCAAGAAATTCTGGATCTCCCACTTGAGGACAGCGATAACGAGAGGGCACTGCCATCTAAGCGCAAAGCTGTGAATGACACTGCCATTGAATTCCGTAAGGTGAAATTTAGCTATCCGGTGAGAACCGAAACCAATGAAGCAGGCGTCACCACGGTAACCGAGCCAAAAGAAGTTATCAAAGGAGTTTCCTTCAAAATTAAGCGTGGTTCACGAGTTGCCATTGTCGGGCCTTCCGGAGCGGGCAAGTCAACTATTTTCAGTTTGATGGAACGATTCTATGAACCAACTGGCGGAGAGATTTTACTTGATGGCCAAACCGTTAGATCGCTATCCAGATCTGATCTTCGCGGTCAAATCGGGTACGTCGAACAGGATGCACCGGTGCTAGCCGGCTCCATCAAAGAGAACTTACTCATCGGTGCACCTGATGCATCGGATAGGGATCTCAAGCGCGTGCTAGCTGAAGTGAATCTATCTTCAGTGCTCAAAAGAGATAAACGTGGCTTGGATGCTGAAGTCGGTGAGCAAGGCATCATGCTTTCCGGAGGTGAACGACAGAGACTGGCAATTGCCAGAACACTCTTAGCTGCACCGCCAATTCTGCTTCTGGATGAATCTACTTCCAGCCTGGATGGTCTAAACGAACAGCGGATGCGGGAGGCAATCGATGCCGTAGCCAGAAACCGAACGATGATTGTAATTGCGCACCGACTGTCAACAGTTGTCGATAGCGATCAAATCATCGTGATTGACGGCGGTAAGGTCATCGGTAGCGGTACCCACAAGCAGCTTTTGCGCTCAACGCCTTTATATCGGGAATTAGCCGCTACCCAAATGCTCGATTAGTTTGTCTGTCGCTGGGTATAGCGTTTACCTATCTATACCCAATTGGAGACAAAATGGCTAAATCGAGCATGATTGAAAAACTAGCACTACCAATGTTTATTAGCGGGGTTCTTGCCATGCTGGCATCTGCCAGCGTGAGCCTATCGGCCACAGCTAACGCCTCAAGCCCTGTGCAGTATCGAAAGGTGACTTTGAACTACCTTTCCTCCGGCTACTCAGCCAGCGACAGCAATTGCGGCAGCTATCAGGATATTTACAGTTCAAACAG
>JACCDP011127767.1_pt1 | contig 88571 bp, 84 predicted proteins | sample 7445841 | NCBI WGS metagenome assembly JACCDP01 (sample SAMN15323441, study PRJNA562643) | freshwater metagenome | isolation source: river surface water | place: USA:Blue River Watershed | collected 2017-08-17
CCGCCGCGGCCCCAGTAGTTGATGTATTCGCCATCCACCACTTCGTCCATGCGCTGCTGCAGCAGGCCGTCCTTGTCGGCGGCCAGCAGGGCGTCCCAGTGACGACCCCAGATCACCTTGATCACGTTCCAGCCGGCACCCCGGAAGATGCCTTCCAGCTCCTGGATCACCTTGCCGTTGCCACGCACGGGGCCGTCGAGGCGCTGCAGGTTGCAGTTGATGACGAAGATCAGGTTGTCCAGGCCTTCGCGGCCGGCCTTGCCAATGGCGCCGAGGGACTCCGGTTCGTCCGTCTCGCCATCCCCGAGGAAGGCCCAGACCTTGCGCCCACTGTTGTCCATCAGGCCGCGGCTGGTCAGGTACTTCATGACGTGGGCCTGGTAGATCGCGGCAATGGGTCCCAGGCCCATGGACACGGTGGGGAACTGCCAGTAATCCGGCATCAGCCAGGGGTGAGGGTAGGACGACAGACCATTGCCGTGGACTTCCTGACGAAAATTGTCCAGTTGCGCCTCGCTCAGACGCCCTTCCAGGAAGGAGCGCGAATAAATACCCGGGGAGGAATGCCCCTGGAAGTAGATCAGGTCGCCGCCGTGACTGTCACTGGCACCGCGGAAGAAGTAGTTGAACCCCACGTCATACAGGGTGGCGGCGGAGGAGAACGTGGAGATGTGGCCACCCAGATCGGCGCCGGGCTTCTTGCCGCCGCGCATCACCATGGCGAGGGCGTTCCAGCGCACGATGCCCCGGATGCGACGCTCCATGTACAGGTCGCCCGGCATCTTTTCTTCTTCACGGCTGGAAATGGTGTTGCGGTAGGGCGTGGTGACAGCGGAGAACGGGAGAGTCAGCGTGTTGCGAGTGGCTTCCTCGGAGAGCTTGCTGAGCAGGAAGTGGGCGCGTTCCTCGCCTTCCTGATCGATGACAGAGCCGAGGGCATCCAGCCATTCCTTGGTTTCAGTGGGGTTGGTATCTTCTTTGAATTGACTCATAGTCCACGACTCTCTTGTTGTTCCTGCCCTTGCAGGAGTTTTGATTGCTTGTACGCCCGGCCGCACAGGGCCCGCGCACTTTGTAAATAATTTACACCATGGCCGGATTTTAATCGAAGCCAACGGCGTTTTTCAATGCTGCAAAGCGCTTCTTGTAGTTAAACTACAAAACCGTCACGTCCCGACACTGGCGACCGCCAGGATGGCCAGCAGGCCCACCCAGAGGAACTGGCTGCGCTGCAGCAAACCCAGCAGATCCTCGGCCTGCTGGGCGGCGCGAACGCTTGTGAGGGCAAAGTCGCCGGCATCATCTGCTGGCACGAGCACGGTGTCCACCGCATCGCCCTGCTCACTCTCCTTGACGAAAAGCGTGCGCTGCGCCGTGTCCACGGCCGCCAAGGCGCAGGCCAGCACCAGCTCGACGGCACTGAGTTCGGCATCGCGCCACAGCTCACGCAAGCGTGAGAAGGCAGCCACGAAGTCGCCCGTCAGACAGAAACTCAGGGCCAGCAGACGCGCCGGCACCCACTCCAGAATGTGGATCAGCCGCTGTATGAAGCGCCCCGCCTGGGTGTCTCGTTCACTGGCACAGTGCTGCCGGTACAGCACTGTCACGTGGTACAGCAGGGCGGCTGCCGGCCCCAGCACCAGATACCAGAACACCACGGCAAAGAGCCGCTCGAACGCACTCCCGATCAGGTAGCGGCAGAACTGCTCGTGCACCGCTTGCCGCTGCGTGGCATTGTCCAGAGCAAGCGCGGGCCAGCGTTCCTGCAGCAGCAGGAAGGCCCCGTGGTAGTTGCCCGCACGCCAGCGATCCAGATATGCCGTGCTGACTCGGCGCAGACTCTGCTGCTCGAACATGAGCAACAACAGGCCGACGTGCAGCGCCAGGGTCACCACGCCCAGCAGGGCGCCTTGCACCAGCAGCAACACGACGATCACCAGGGCAGGCAGCACGCCCAGCAGCAGCACGGGATACAGCGGGCCCGGCTCGGGCTGCTCCGGCGCCATGGCATGCACACGCTGGCGCAGGCGCCGCTGCAGCGGCAAGAACCAGTCATCGGCCAGAATCGCCTTGTCGTGCTGCCAGTAGTGGTTGATCAGCAGCGCCAGCAGTATCACGAGAAAACTCATTTCAGGACTCCCGGCGGCGGACGCGCGCAAGATAGTGCGCCCAGTCGAAGTGGGGGCCCGGGTCCGTCTTGCGCCCGGGAGCGATGTCACTGTGCCCCACGATGGTCTCAGGCGACAGTTCTGGGAAACGCTGGATCAGCGTGTGGGTCACGTCCACCAGCGTGTCGTACTGCGCCGGCGTGAACGGCTCGTGGTCGGTGCCCTCCAATTCGATACCAATGGAGAAGTCATTGCAATTCTCGCGTCCACCATGACAGGACTGCCCGGCATGCCATGCCTTGCGGTTGAAGGGCACGTACTGGGTGAGCCGGCCCTGCCGGTCAATCAGCAAATGGGCCGAGACGCGCAGGTGCGCAATGCCGGCGAAATAGGGATGCGCACCAGGATCGAGCGTGTTGCAGAACAGTTCGTCGACATGGCCGCCACCGTACTCGCCCGGCGGCAGGCTGATGTTGTGGATCACCAGCAGGCTGACCCGCTCGCCCGGCGGGCGCTCGGAGCAGTTGGGCGAAGGCAGCTGGCGCGCATGTTCCAGGCGGTCGTCGGGAGTCAAGAGCGGTACTCGTGGTGGCACGGAGGCACCGATTCTAGCCGGGCCGCCGGCCGCAATCCATCGCTGCGCCACAGACCCGGGGTGCGCTACCAATCACGAGGGTGCTGGGCCATAATTCGGGCCACTGCACGTCAGAAGCCCCACCCCGCCCGCCTTCAGGTACCTAGCGATGTCACTGCCGGATGATCTTTGCGCCACTGTCAGCAACGCCCTTCGTGAAGACGTCGGCAGCGGCGACATCACCGCCCTGCTCGTCCCCCGGGAGACGCTCGCCACGGCTCGAATTTTCGCTCGAGAGCCAGCCATCCTGTGCGGCATCGCCTGGGTGAACGAGGTGACGCGCCAGGTCGACCCGGACATCCACTGCCACTGGCACTGCCAGGACGGTGATCGGATCGTGGCCGATACCCCGCTGGTCACGCTGCAAGGGCGCGCACGCTCTCTGCTGACAGCCGAGCGCTGCGCCCTGAATTTCCTGCAGACGCTGTCGGGCACCGCCACGATCTGTCGCCAGCATGCCGACCTGGTCGCCCATACCGGCGTGCGCCTGCTGGACACCCGCAAGACTATCCCCGGCCTGCGCACCGCGCAGAAGTACGCCGTCACCGTGGGCGGCTGCCACAACCACCGCATGGGGCTTTACGACGCGTTCCTGATCAAGGAAAACCATATCAGCGCCTGCGGCTCCATCGCGGCGGCAGTCGCGGCAGCGCGCGCACTCCTTGCCGACAGGCCGGTCGAGGTGGAAGTGGAGACGCTGGACGAACTCGACCAGGCCCTCGCGGCTGGCGCCGACACCATCATGCTGGACAATTTCACGCTGCCCCTGCTGCGCGAGGCAGTCGAACGCACCGCAGGTCGTGCCCGCCTGGAAGCCTCGGGTGGCATCAACCGCGAGACGCTGGTTCCCGTGGCCGAAACAGGTGTCGATTTCATTTCCATCGGCGCTCTGACCAAGGACTGCCGGGCCATCGATCTGTCCATGTTGTTTCAGCCCTAGCGGCCCCATTCTTTCAGGAGGCACCATGAAGCACCTTCGCCGCCCGCCCCTCGGGGCCGGACTCTCACCCTGCCGCATCCTGCTGCAGGGCCTGCTGTTCTGTCTGCTGCTGCCTGCCGGCAACGTGATGAGCCACCCCGGCCCGCTGGATCAGAACGGCGGCCACTACGACGGCCAGAGTTACCACTGCCACATGCCGGATTGCGAGATGCCGGACTCCTTCTTCCGCTCCGGGCAGGACAGCTTCTTCTTCGATCCACGCACCCGGGAGCAGTTCTTCAACGAGGTGGACTGGGACTATTCGCGGGACTACGACGGCGACTGCCAGACCACACGGCACGAGATCCTGTTCATCACCAGCCGCGCGCCCGTCGGCTTCACCAACCCGCGCAACTGCGAGGTGCGCACCGGGGAATGGTTCGACGAGTACACCGGCAAGACGTTCACCGTGGCCGCCCAGATCGACATCGATCACGTGATCCCGCTGCGCTATGCCCACAACCAGGGCGGCGACGCCTGGCCGCCCGAAAAGAAACTGATGTTCGCCAATGATCCGGCCAATATCGTGCTGACCGAACGCAGCGAGATTCGCCGCAAGAACGATCGCGGGCCGAGCCGCTACCTGCCCAGGGACGAGTACCAGTGTTCCTATGTCCGCCAGTGGCAGGCGCTGGCTGAGAAGTACGATCTGCGGCTGGCCAATGCGGACCGCAACCGGATCACGGTGATTCTGCGCGATTGTGGGGAGTAGTGCCTGGGATGGTGCGAGGGAAGGCGGCGAGTGACCCGCGAGCACGGGTCACTGCCTGACTTGCTGTTTACGGCGCGGGCTGGATCGCGATGTCTTCCATGGAGCCGCCGGCATACTGCAGACGGGTCTCACCGGTCGGGAAGCCGACGATCTGCAATACATACGCGAAAACGTCTTCGTACTCCGTGTCCATCAGGGCGCCCGGCTTGTCAGCGGGCATGGCGCTCATGACCTGCTCGAACAGGTACATCAGTGGCTGGCCGCGCCAGGTCTGCAGCACGGTCTTGTAATAATCGGCGTTGTGGCAGGTGGAACAGTTCTGCTCGAACAGCGCCTTCCCGGTCGCGGCCTGTTCGGCGGTGTAGACGCCGTCCATCAGCGATGTCGGTTGAGCACCTGCATCGGCCATCACGCCGGTGGCGAGGACTGCAGTCAATACGGTGGCTGTTGCGAGTCTGGCATTCTTCATGTTCAAACACTCCGGCACTTGGTGTGCAGCTGGTTCACTGGTCTCACGGTTTCAATTCTGACAGCCAAGGCTGAACCTTGCCTGAACACCGCGGGCGACTTCCGGTTTCTTGAGAGCGCGCTACGTTAAACCACCGAAGTGCATTTATCAAGCAAGCCGGAAAGCCCCTGGCCTCACAAGTCTCCCGTCTTGAAAGGCGCACTGGCTGTGCCTTGCAGACGTGCGTCAGCGTCGAAAAACAGCACGATATTGCGATAGCGTGACGTCAGCGCGATGGCATGCAGCTCATCGAGATCAAGGCCCAGGCGGGCTCGCAGCGAGGCGAGTTGTGAGCTCATCTGCGGGCTGGCCGCCTCGATCTGGGCGATGCTCAGTGAAGACCCGATCACGCTGGAAAAATTCTCCGCCAGCGGGCGATACAGGCCGACCTGCTCGTGCGGCGGAATCTGCAACTGCTCGACGGCATGCACGAAGCGCTCGAATTCGGGCCCTGACTCCGGCCGACTGGCGTAGACATAGACGGGAAAACGCTCGCCGAACTGTTCCAGCTGCGTCAGCGGCACACCCTGACTGGTGATGGCCAGCGCCGGCACTGTGTAGAAGCTGCTGTCGAGAAACACCACGGCCACCGGCCGCTGCTCGTACACGGCCTTCACACCATAGGCCAGCGCGAGCAGCTGCAGCAGAACCACCACAGCAATGTCAGCACGCAGCTCACGTGCGCTCTTGTGGGGATTGAAGAGAATGAGTGTGCACAGCGGCCCCAGCACCAGATCGACGGCCGCCACCAGCTGCAGGCCCTGCCAACCGCCTGATGCAGAGAAATAGGGCGCTGGGTACCAGACGAAAAGCAGCACCCCAACGAACAGGGCGAACAGGCTCAGACTGAAGAGGAAATGCACGAACGCGGCGGTAAGACGCGTGTGCGGGCGCTGCAACGAAAACATCATCTCAGCACGCAATGCCCATCAGCACAGACCAATGCCAACACAACTGCCGCCCGTGGTCCATTGGACAGGCACTGTCAGGCTGGGCGTCAGGGTGTACGTGTGATTGTCGACGTCAGCCGTGCCGGTGGCGATGATCACGCCGTCGGTGACGGTCGTGGACGCCAGCCAGCCGGAAGCTCCTGCCGTCGGGGGAATGCCGTTGGTGCCGGCATCGGCGCCAGCCAGCGCACTGATGCGGCCGCTTTGAATGGCCAGGCCGAGGGCTGTCTTGTAGGGCGTGGTCGAGAGGATGACTTCGCTGAAGCGGGCACGCTGGGTGTAGGTCTGATAGGCCGGCAGTGCGACGGCGGCCAGGATGCCGATGATGGCCACCACGATCATCAATTCTATGAGGGTGAAGCCTGCGTGTCGGGGGTGCTGGTTCATCGCGTGATCTCCCACGGGAGCCCGGAATCCGGCAAGTATTGCAATGAGTGGTCAGTCATTCACGCACTGCCGGGCAACGAATGCCGGCAGCGCGTGAACAGGTATCAGCAGACGCCGGCTGCCAGGCAGGTGCCGGTGGTGGTCCACTGAATCGGCGCAGTCACGCCGCCAGGAGTCAGAATGTAAGTGAAGCCGCCGACGTCGGCAGAGCCGGTGGCAGTGATCACGCCGTTGGTGACAGTGACGGAGGCCACGGCGCCAGATGCACCGGCGGCCGCAGGAATGCCATTGCTGCCGGCATCCGCGTCAGCCAGCGCGGAGATGCGGCTGGTCTGGGCGGCCACTTCGAAGGCACTCTTGTAAGGAGTGGTGGCCAGCACGACTTCCGAGAAGGCGGCACGCTGGGTGTAGGTCTGGTAGGCAGGCAGAGCGACGGCGGCGAGGATGCCGATGATGGCAACCACGATCATCAGTTCGATCAGCGTGAAACCTTGTTGCACTTTCTTGGCCTGGATCATGTTGTTCTCCTGTTAGGCGTTGTTTACGAGTTTAGAAGTCGTTTTCGGATTTCGACAAGTTCCCGCACAGGCCCATCCGGGGCGCAGGGACTGACCAAGCTGTTTCATTTGTCGTGCCAGTTCCGCTGTCGGACCATTGATCAATATGTAAGCAATTGAAATCAAAAGTGTTTAAAAAACACTCACTGACCAGAGCAAAGGACGAGTGCCAAGCACGTCACAAAGTCCGCAAGCCTTGAACTGACATTTTTTGTCCATTGATGTCTTTTTGTGTCAGCAATCTACAGGATTGCATGCTGAGTTGCCGCGCCTGGCGCAGTGCCGCTGCCGGACGTCATCCTGTCGGCCGCGCAGCCGATCCTCTATACTCGCTGCACCAACCCAGAGACCGGCAACCCGAACCAGCGCCACCCATGACCATCTCCCTCAGCGGCCTTGCCAAGCGACTTGTCACCGACGGCCTGCTCTCCGAAGCTCAGGCCGAAGAGTCCCTGCGCGCGGCGCGGCGCGACAAGATCCCGTTCGTCACCCACCTGGTGAAGAACCAGGTGGCCGAGGGCCGGCACATCGCCATGGCGGCGTCACAGGAGTTCGGTTCGCCCCTGCTTGATCTCCACGCCTTCGACCTGTCGAACTGTCCGCGGGATCTGATCGACACCAAGCTGCTGCGCAAGCACCGCATGCTGCCGCTGCTGCGGCGTGCCAACCGGCTGTATCTGGCCGCGTCCGACCCGACCAACATCACCGCCTTCGACGAGATCAAGTTCCATACCGGGCTTTCCACCGATGTGATCCTGGTGGACGAAAGCCAGCTGTCGCCCGCCATTGACCAGCTGATCGATCTGATCGAAGGCCGGGACTCGCTGCACAGCCTGCTGGAGGACTCCGCCCTAGACGCCCTCGACATCGAGGTACAGGGCGAGAATGCCACGGATGCTGAAACCGGTGCGCTGGACGAGACCCCCATCGTGCGCTTCGTCAACAAGGTGCTGCTGGATGCCATTCGCAGCGGGGCTTCGGACATTCATGTCGAGCCCTACGAGAAGGCCTACCGCATCCGCGTGCGCAGTGACGGCATCCTGCGCGAGATCGCGCGGCCGCCACTCGCGCTTGCCGCGCGCATCGCCTCGCGGCTCAAGATCATGGCGCAGATGGACATCGCCGAGCGGCGCCTGCCCCAGGACGGCCGCATCAAGATGAAGCTCTCGCGCACGCGAGCGGTGGACTTTCGCGTCAACACCCTGCCCACGCTGTGGGGCGAAAAGCTGGTGCTGCGCATCCTGGATCCGAGCAGCGCCCAGATGGGCATCGACGCCCTGGGCTACGAACCGGAGCAGAAGCAGATGTATCTGCACGCCCTGCAGCAGAGCCAGGGCATGATCCTGGTCACCGGCCCGACGGGCAGTGGCAAGACGGTGTCTCTCTACACCGGTCTCAACATCCTGAACACCAGCGAGATCAACATCTCCACGGCGGAAGATCCCGTGGAGATCAATCTCGAGGGCATCAATCAGGTGGCCGTGAACCCCCGCATCGGCCTCACTTTCGCCAGTGCGCTGCGGGCCTTCCTGCGGCAGGACCCGGACGTGATCATGGTGGGCGAGATCCGCGATCTGGAGACCGCCGAGATCGCGATCAAGGCGGCCCAGACCGGCCATCTGGTGCTCTCCACCCTGCACACCAACAGCGCGGCCGAGACCCTGACCCGCCTGCGCAACATGGGCGTGCCGTCCTACAACCTGGCGACCTCGGTCTCGCTGATCATCGCCCAGCGTCTGGCACGACGTCTGTGCAATCACTGCAAGCAGCCGGTGAAGCTGCCCGAATCCGCCCTGTTGGAGGCGGGCTTCTCCGCCGCCGCGCTGGCGGTTCTGCAATTGTTCGCGCCACGCGGTTGTGACGCCTGTCACGAGGGGTACAAGGGCCGCGTGGGAATCTATGAAGTGGTTCCTGTCACGGACGCACTGGCGCGTATTATCATGCAGGACGGCAATGCGCTGCAGATCGCGGACCAGGCCCGGCGCGAAGGCTTCGGCAGTCTGCGGGACGCCGCCCTGCGCAAGGTGGCGGCAGGACTGACCAGTCTCGAGGAAGCCAACCGCGTCATCTGAGGCGCGCAGCACACAATACACGAGGGCGAACATGGCGAATCCGGCAACGTCTAATCAGACGATCTATCTGTGGCAGGGCACGGACAAGAACGGCAAGAAGACCAAGGGCGAGATGCCCGGGGCCAGCCAGGCACTGGTGAAGGCGCAGCTGCGCAAGCAGGGCGTGATCGCCACCAAGGTCAAGCGCAAGCCGAAGGATCTGTTCGGGCCGAAGAAGCAGGCCATCACCCCGGGCGACATCGCCATCTTCAGCCGCCAGCTCGCCACCATGATGAAGGCCGGCATTCCGCTGGTGCAGTCCTTCGAGATCGTCGGCGACAGTCTGGAAAACCCGTCCATGGCTGAATTGGTGCGTTCGGTGCGCGATGACGTCGCCGCCGGCAACAACTTCGCCGATTCCATCCGCAAGCATCCGCGCTATTTTGACGAACTGTTCTGCAACCTGGTGGAGTCCGGCGAACAATCGGGCGCCCTGGAAACCATGCTCGACCGCGTCGCCACCTACAAGGAAAAGACGGAAGCGCTGAAGGCCAAGATCAAGAAAGCCATGAACTATCCGATCGCCGTGGTCGTGGTGGCCATCGTGGTCACCGGCATCCTGCTGGTCAAGGTGGTGCCGCAGTTCGCCGAGACCTTCTCCAGTTTCGGGGCCGATCTGCCGGCCTTCACGCTGTTCGTGCTCGGACTCTCCGACCTGGCCATCGCCCACTGGTGGAAGGTGGTGATCGTGCTGGTGATCGGCGGCTATGCCTTCAAGGAAGCGCGGCTGCGCTCGAAGGAGTTCGCCAATGCCGTCGACCGCGTCTCCCTCAAGCTGCCGGTGATCGGCCCCATCGTCGAGAAATCCTGTTACGCACGTTTCACGCGCACGCTGTCCACCACCTTCGCCGCCGGGGTACCGCTGGTCGATGCGCTTGATTCCGTCGCCGGCGCCACCGGCAACATCGTCTACTCCACCGCGACACGCCGCATCAAGGACGACATCAGCGCCGGACAGCAGCTCAACTTCGCCATCCGCACCACCGGGCTCTTTCCCGTGATGATCACGCAGATGGTGGGCATCGGCGAGGAATCCGGCGCCCTGGATTCCATGCTGGACAAGTGCGCCACCTACTACGAGGCCGAGGTCGACAATGCCGTCGATGGCCTGACCGCGCTCATGGAACCGATCATCATGTCGGTGCTGGGCACGCTGATCGGCGGTCTGATGATCGCGATGTACCTGCCCATCTTCCAGCTCGGCCAGGTGGTCTGAGCCGCGTCCCCACCCTGCGAGTGTGTCCATGACCCTGATTGAACTGATCCAGCAGCGGCCCGCTGTCCTGATTGCGCTGACAGCCGGCCTGGGGCTGCTCGTCGGCAGCTTCCTCAACGTGGTGATCTACCGCCTGCCGCTGATGCTGCAGCGCGAGTGGCGCCAGCAGTGCTGCGAATTCCTGGAACTGGACGAGCACAAGTTCAGCAAGGCCGATCCGGTGGCGCAGCACAAGGTCTTCACCCTGGCCAAGCCCGACTCCCACTGCCCGCAGTGCAATGCCCCGGTACGCGCCTGGCAGAACATCCCGATCCTGAGCTATGTCCTGCTCGGTGGCCGCTGTGCCAGCTGCAAGGCAGCCATCTCGTTGCGCTACCCGCTGGTGGAAGCGGCCACCGGACTGCTCAGCGCCATGGTGGCCTGGCAGTTTGGCGCGAGCCTGCTGACCCTGGCGCTGCTGGTCTTCACCTGGAGCCTCATCGCGCTGACCATGATCGACTTCGACCATCAGCTGCTCCCCGACAACATCACGCTGCCCCTGCTCTGGCTGGGCCTGCTGGTGAACACGCTGCTGCCGGTCGGCCTGGCCAGTCCGGGCGACGCGGTGCTGGGCGCCACTCTGGGCTATCTGTCGCTGTGGTCGCTGTACTGGGCCTTCAAGCTGCTGACCGGCAAGGAGGGCATGGGCTATGGCGACTTCAAGCTGCTGGCTGCACTCGGCGCCTGGATGGGCTGGCAGAGTCTGCTGCTGATCGTGATCCTCTCGTCGCTGGTCGGCGCCATCGTCGGCATCAGCCTGCTGGTGCTGCGGGGCCGCGACCGCAATATCCCCATCCCGTTCGGCCCCTATCTGGCCGGTGCCGGCTGCATCGCCCTGCTGTGGGGCGATGCCTTGCAGCGACTGTACCTGCAGTGGATGACCTGAGCATGAGCCCGGCGCGCAGCAAGACGCCGATCGTCGGGCTGACGGGGGGCATCGGCAGCGGCAAGAGTGCGGCCGCGGCCTGCTTCGAACAGCTGGGCGTGCCCGTCATCGATGCGGATGTGGCTGCGCGGGAGGTGGTGATGCCGGGCAGTGCGGCCCTGCAGCAGATTGCGGCGCACTTCGGCGCGCAGCTCCTGCAGCCCTCGGGCGAGCTGGACCGCGCCGCGCTGCGCCAGCGCGTCTTTGCGAAACCGCAGGAACGGCAGTGGCTGGAAGCCCTGTTGCACCCCCTCATCCGGGAGCGCATCAAGGCAGGGCTGACAGAGGCCGTCGCCCGGCCCTCTGTACCCTATGTGATCCTGAGCAGCCCGCTGCTGCTGGAAACCGGTCAGGACACGCTGGTGGATCGCGTGCTGCTGATCGATGTCGACACTGCCCTGCAACGTGACCGGGTGCTGCGCCGCGATGGCAGTGCGCCCGCGACGGTCGATGCGGTGCTTGCCGCGCAGTGGAGTCGAGAGAAGCGCCGCGCGCGCGCCGACGACGTGATTCTCAATGAGGGGAGTCTGGCGGAACTGGAGGCTGCCGTACGCGCATTGGATGCAGACTACCGGCGGCAGCTGCCACACATCGGTAAGGAGGAACGCCCTTGACTGCACGCGTGCTTGAAGTGAATTGCCCCACTTGCATGAAGCGGGTGCCATGGACACAGGACAGCCCCTGGCGTCCGTTCTGCTCGCAGCGCTGCAAGCTGATCGATTTCGGTGACTGGGCGAGCGAGCGACACAGCATCCCGGGGGAATCACTGCCGCAGGAAGATGACGAAGACCTCGAGCCGCGTTGAGGCGCGGCTCAGGGATTGAAGGAAGGCAGCGGCACCCAGTGAATGCGGCCTGACTTGTCGCCCAGTTCGTTCTGCAGCAGCATCACCAGCTCGCCATCGCGCGACAGCCGTATCTTGTTCACGGTCCCCCCTTCCGCCAGCCCCAGCGCATAGCTGCTGTGCAGCAGATGGCTACGCACGTCGAAGAAGTAGAGTTTCGCGCCATCGGTGGCGATCAGCACCTCGCCGGACTCGTCAAACACCGCGCTCACCGGGGCATTCTCCAGAATCCATTTGCCATCGGTGTTGTAGTACTCCAGCGGGTCCATGTCGACGATGGCCGTATGGGGGGTGCGTTCATTGCCTTGCGGGCAGGAATACGCCAGGCGGTTGCCATCGGGGGAGATGCTGAAATCAGTGCAGCCGCTGCCCACCGCGATGTCAGTGCCCTCCACAAAAACAAGGTCGTGAGTCAGCAGATTGTATTCGAAGGTGACCAGGTTGGACTCGGTGGCCAGGAACAAATGGCGGCGCACCGGATCGTATTCGATGCGCCGAGGCTCCAGCAGCGCCGTGGCTGGTGTGACCGGATCGCCCTCCGGATCGAAGATTCCCATCCACAGGCCCGCCTCGGCAGGACCATTCTCCTCCAGCTCGTACAGCGGGTCGTAGAGCAACACGAACAGATTGTCGTTCTCTCCCAGCGCGATGTCGACGGGAATGAAGTCGCGCCCGCCTTCGCGCAACCGACGGTAGGTGAAGGCCCCGGAAGCCAGATCGAGGATATAGAGTCGCTCGCTCTCGGGCAGCGTCGAGAAGTACACCAGCCCCGCATCCGCATCGAGCAGCATCTCGTCGGGAATGGTGTTCAACTTGTAGGTGGCACCGGTTTCGCCCGTGATCACGTTGCGCTCCACGAAGGCATTGCGGCTGGTGTCGCCGATCAGCACCCAGCCGTGACACAGAGGCAGGAAGTCCTGGGTGGGCTGGATTGTCAGACTGCCGCCGAATTGAGCGATGCTGAGCGCCGGTGCCGGCGTGCCGGTTGCGATCTCGTCGAGAGACTGCAAGCGCAAGCGCATGGGATTGCTGCCGGCCACCAGTTGCATCTGCACGGCGTATTCCTTGCCGGAATACAGCAGCGAGGGAATGTCGAGCAGGCCCGTGCGCGAATCGAAAACCGGGGCGCCGGGCACCAGGGACTGCGAGCCCGGCGGCACGGTGAAGGCGCTGCAATCCAGCAATTGCATGCCTTGTCGACCCGTGCCGCTGACGCTGCCGGGAGGCGTGATGTCGGTGGCCGCACTCAGCGCGAACTCGCCGGCATCGGCGTCGAGCAAGGCCAGCGCGACATTGTAGGAGCCCACACCCGGGGCACTCAGGCCTGGCACCGACAGGGTGTAGCTATCGAAACGCGGACGGTCGGCAGGCAGTGCGGGCGGGGTGCCGGTGGCAAATTCCAGACTGTAGAGCGGCCGGAACTTCACGCCTGTCCAGACGGGAAACCCGGACGTGACATCGGCTGGCACCGCGGTGCTCTGGATGCGGATGCCGACATAGCGGCTGGTCGGGAGGATGGCATTCACGGCGCCGGTCAGGTCGACTGTCAGCGTCGCTGTGGCATTGCCGCCCGAGGCCGCCACGGCATCCAGTTCAGTCACCGCGATCGAGCCACCGGCCTTGTAGTCGGCCAGATCGATGCGGCCGTCGTCGGCGAAGGCATGAACGCGCAGCGGGGCCATGCCAGCGCGCGGATACAGATTCTCCAGAGGCAGACTCAGCACGGCCCGGCTGACGCTGCGCTGAGTGCCGAAGTCGAACACCATGACCGCCGCGTCGATGAATGACGGACTGGTGACCGCCCAGTCGTCATTGGTCATGTAAGTGGCGCGCAGCGCCGGCTCGTCGGGGTTGGGGTTGGCTTCCACCAGCACGGCATCCTGTACCAGGATGGCCTGCTCGGCGTGGGCGAGACCGCCCAGTGCCAAGACTCCCACTGCCAGACACTGTAATGCCTTGATCAAGCTGTTTGCCATGAGATGTCCTTGCCGGTGGTTGCGGGGTGACCGGGATTATGCGCTCAAGTCCAATAAATTCAGGCGATTACATGAGAAATGGGTGAATCGGCTCACACTCTGCAACGCCTGGCTCTTCAAGCGTAGCACTGCCGGAGCTGTCCACCGTTCAGATACCCTCTCCCCAGAAGGCCGAAATCGCAGCGACACCCAGAGCGCCGTGGCGACGGGCGGTGTCGAGATCGGCGGCAGTGAGCCCCCCCAGCGCATAGACGGCAATGCCCACGGCGCGGACGCAGGCCTCGAAGGCCTCCCAGCCCAGGGCCGGCTGGCCGGGGTGGGAACGCGTGGGCAGCACAGGCGACAACAGCGCGTAGTCCGCCCCCAGCGCCTCGGCTCTTTGCAGTTGCGCCAGCGAGTGGCAGGACGCCCCGAGCAGCTGGGAATCCTCCAGTGTGCGGGCCTGCAGGGCCTGCAAGCGGCGGGCATTCAGATGGATGCCGGCAGCGGGCACGGTATGCAGCAGATCGCAGTCGGCATTGAGCAGCAGGCGAGCCCCATGCTCGCGAGCCACGCTCAGGCAACGGCGCGCCAGCGCGTGAAACTGCGCCACCGGCAGTTCGGGCGCCCGCAACTGCACCACGCGGTGGCCATCTGTCAGCAGGTGCGTGAAGCGCTCGAGAAATTCCTCGGGTGACGCGGCCGCTCCGGTGATGGGCAACAGCGGCGGAAGCTGCAGGCGACGGATGATGGCGCGATTGGCCTGGGGAAACTCGGCAGGTTCCAGCAAGTCTGGCTCGATCCAGCGCAGAGGCTGGCCTTCTAGGCCTGTCGGGGTGCCGCTGAATCGCGTCACGCGCCAGACATCGAGCAGGACCTGACGGTCGGCATAATCATGGCGGATACGACACAGCGGCACGCAATGCAACGGCGTGATGCCCAGTTCCTCCTGCAGTTCCCGCGTCAGCGCGGCCTGCACGGACTCCCCGGGCTCGCACTTGCCCCCGGGGAATTCCCACAGACCGCCCTGATGCGCCCGGGCAGGACGCAGGGCCACCAGAACGCGACCGGCAGTGTCCTCGATCACGCCGACGGCGACATGCAGACGTTCGGACACCGGCTCGCCCCGCACTCAGCTGCGATAGCTGGCGTTGATGCGGACGTAGTCTTCCGACAGGTCCGAGGTCCAGACGATCTCGCGGGCATTGCCGCGATTGAGGTTGACAGTGATGTCGATGGCCGCCTTGTTCATCTCAGCCTGGCCCTGGGCTTCGGTATAGCTCGTGGCCAGCGTTCCGTTCTGCACGATGCAGACCGTGCCAAGGTGAATCGTGATGCGGCTGACATCCAGCCCCTGCACACCGGCACGACCGATGGCGGCCAGGATGCGCCCCCAGTTCGGGTCGGACGCCGACAGTGCCGTCTTCACCAGGGGTGACTCCGCGATGGCATAGGCCACCTTCAGGCATTCCTGCACATCGCCCCCGCCCTGGACGTCGACAGTGACGAATTTCTTCGCCCCTTCGGCATCGCGGATGATGTCCTTGGCCAGTTCGCGCACCAGCGCCTGCAGAGCATCCTCGAAGGCCTCGAACACCGCCTTGTTGCTGCGCTCGATGTGCACGCCACTCTTGCCTGTGGCAGTCAGGACACAGCAGTCATTGGTGGAGGTGTCGCCATCCACCGTGATGCGATTGAACGACTGGTCCACCACCGAGGCCAGCAAGGATTGCAGCAGACTCTGTTCGATGAGCGCATCCGTGAACACGAAACTGAGCAGCGTCGCCATGTTGGGCTTGATCATGCCGGCCCCTTTGGCGATGCCGGTGATCACCACCGACTGCCCTGCGCAGTCGACCCGCACGGAGCGCGCCTTGGGTCGGGTGTCCGTGGTCATGATGCCGCGAGCCGCCTGCAGCCAGTCGTCGCCCAGGGAGCCCATGGCGGCTGGAACGCCCGCCTCCACCTTCGCCACAGGCAGGTTCTCGCCAATGACTCCCGTGGAGAATGGCAGCACCTGTTCCGGGGCCACGCCGGCATGTTGCGCGACGAAGCCACAGCAGGCGGCCGCGTCGTCCAGGCCTTTCTGCCCGGTGCCGGCATTGGCATTGCCGGTATTGACCAGCAGGTAACGCACGGCCCCGCCACTGCCCGCCAGATGGCGGCGGGCCAGTTGCACCGGCGCGGCACAGAAAGCGTTCTGCGTGAACACCCCCGCCACCGTCGAGCCCGGCGCGAGCTCCATCAACACCAGGTCCAATCGGTTCTTGTAGCGGATGCCGCTCATGACCGACGCCACTTTCACGCCTGCCACCGACAGCAGGTCCTCCGCCTTGATCTGCGTATTGCTCATGACACTCAACTCAGTTTCCCGTGACATTGTTTGAATTTCTTGCCTGACCCGCAGTAGCAGGGGTCGTTGCGGCCCACTTTCTTTTCGTCGCGTACGAAGGGCGTGATGCTCTCCTGTGCGCCGCCCAGACGGGCGTCGTTCTGTTGTGCGGCGGCCTCCGCGGAGGCTGCCGCCGCTGCCGCGGCAGCTTCCTGTGCCAGTGTCGCCGCCTGAGCATGCTGGAACAGCATGCGCTCGCGGGCACGCTCGGCCTCGCGCTGCCGCTCGATGGCGTCGATCTCCTCCGTGGTGCGGATCTGCACGTGGCTCAGGAAGCGGATCACCTCATGCTGAAGATTCGACAACAGCTCCTGGAACAGGGCGAAGGCTTCGCGCTTGTATTCCTGCTTCGGGTTCTTGCCCGCATAGCCGCGCAGGAAGATACCCTGACGCAACTGATCCATGGCCGCCAGATGCTCTTTCCAGAGATTGTCGAGAATCTGCAGCACGATCTGCTTCTCCAGCAGACGGATCTTCTCGCCCACCAGCGCCGACTTCTTCTCGTAGTCCTCGTTCAACACGGCCAAGATTTTCTCGCGCAGGGTTTCCTCGAAAAGTTTCTCGTCTTCATCCAGCCATTGTTGAATGGGCAGTTTGCGCGCGAACTGAGCTTCTATCGCCGCTTCCAGTCCGGCAATATCCCACTGGTCGGGCACGCTCTGCGGCGGGATGTGCGAGGCGACCACCTGGAATGCCACGTGCTGGCGCATGTTGCCGATCAGTTCCGAGATATTCTCGCTGGCCATCAGCTCGTTGCGCTGCCGATAGACGATGGTGCGCTGATCGTTGGCCACGTTGTCGTATTCCAGCAACTGCTTGCGGATGTCGAAATTGCGGCCTTCGACCTTGCGCTGCGCCTTCTCGATGGACTTGGTGACCATGCTGTGCTCGATGGCCTCGCCCTTCTCCATGCCAAGGGCCTGCATGAAATTCTTGACGCGCTCGGAGGCGAAAATGCGCATCAGGTTGTCTTCCAGCGACAGGTAGAAGCGTGAATAGCCCGGGTCGCCCTGACGCCCTGAACGGCCACGCAGCTGGTTGTCGATACGGCGTGATTCATGGCGCTCCGTCCCGATGATATGCAGGCCGCCGGCTTCCACCACCTGCTTGTGGCGCTGTTCCCAATCGGCCTTGATCTGCTCGATCTGTTCGGGCGTCGGGTTCTCCAGCGCGGCGACCTCATGCTCCCACTTGCCGCCCAGCACGATATCGGTGCCGCGACCTGCCATGTTGGTGGCAATCGTCACCACGCCGGGACGCCCCGCCTGGGCGATGATGCTGGCCTCCTTCTGGTGGAACTTGGCATTGAGCACCTCGTGGGGAATCTTTTCCTTGTGCAGGTGACGCGAGAGCATTTCCGAGGTGTCGATGGACGCGGTGCCCACGAGCACCGGTGCTCCCTTGGAACTGAACTCCTTGATGTCGTTCACGATGGCCTCGAACTTTTCCTCCATGGTGAGGAAGATCAGATCGTTCTTGTCGATACGGACCATGGGACGGTTGCTGGGAATCACCACCACATCCAGATTGTAGATCTGCTTGAATTCGTAGGCCTCGGTGTCGGCCGTACCGGTCATGCCGGCGAGCTTGCGATACAGCCGGAAATAGTTCTGGAACGTGGTCGACGCCAGCGTCTGACTTTCGCTCTGGATCTGCAGCCCTTCCTTCGCTTCGATGGCCTGGTGCAGGCCCTCGGACAAACGACGTCCTTCCATCGTGCGGCCGGTGTGTTCGTCGATCAGCACGATGCGATTGTTCTGAATGATGTATTCCACATCCTTGTGAAACAGGTAATGCGCCTTGAGGGCGGAATGGATGTGGTGCAGCAGGCCGAGGTTCTTGGCGGCATAGAGGCTTTCCCCCTCATTGAGCAGCTTCTTCTGGGCCAGCAGCTCTTCGAGGAAGACGTGGCCGGCCTCGGTCAGCTCCACTTGTCTGGTCTTCTCATCCACGATGAAGTGGCCGGTTTCCACGAACTCGGTGTCCCGGTCCAGGCTGAAGCCGGTCTTCTCGGGCTTGGGCGCTCCCTTCTCCAGTTTCGGGATCAGGGCATTGATCGCCATGTAGAGCTTGGAGCTGTCCTCGGCGGCACCGGAAATGATCAAAGGCGTACGCGCTTCGTCGATCAGGATCGAGTCGACTTCATCGACCACGGCAAAGTTCAGGGTCTTCTGCAGCTTGTCTTCCAGACGGAAGGCCATGTTGTCGCGCAGATAGTCGAAACCGAATTCGTTGTTGGTGCCATAGGTGATGGAGGACTCGTAAGCGGCACGCTTCTGCTCCTGCGTCTGACCGCTGATGATGACGCCCACGGTCAAGCCCAGGAACTCGTACAAGGGACGCATCCAGTTGGCATCACGTTCGGCCAGGTAGTCGTTCACCGTCACGATGTGCACGCCCTGCCCGGTCAGACCGTTCAGATAGGCAGGCAGGGTGGCGACCAGGGTCTTGCCCTCGCCGGTCTTCATTTCCGCGATGTTTCCCTCGTGCAGCACGATGCCGCCGATCATCTGCACATCGAAGTGGCGCATGCCCATGACGCGCTTGCCTGCCTCACGCACCACCGCGAAGGCCTCGGGCAGGAGCTGGTCCAGTGTCTCGCCGGCCTCGAAGCGCTGGCGAAACTCGGCGGTCTTGGCCTGGAGGTCGGCATCCGCGAGCGCGGCATAGGCCCCTTCGTAGGCGTTGATCTTCGTCACGATGCGCTTGAGGCGCTTGAGCTGACGGGAATTGCTGCTGCCAAAGATGGCCCTGATCAGTGAAGTGAAACTCATGATGTTGTCTTGTCTCGAAAAAGGGTTGGCCGGTTGGGCGCGCCCTGCGGCCATTGCCACAGGCCCTCGCGCGCAAGTCCGGGCGGGTGATGTCTTGGAAACCGATGCGGTGGTGAAGAGTCAGCGGATGGTGCGATGAATGTAGGATGCCGGGTCGACGACCCTGCCATGCTTGTAGACTTCGAAGTGCACATGCGGGCCAGTGGAGCGCCCCGTGCTGCCGACCAGGGCGATGACCTGCCCCTTGGTGATGATGTCACCGACACCGACAAGCAGCTTCTCGGCATGCCCGTAGCGCGTGACGTAACCATTGCCGTGATTGATATCGAGGGCGAGCCCGTAACCGTCACGCTCGCCGGCGGCAGTGACCACACCCGCGGCGACGCCGATGATGTCTGCCCCAGTGGCGGGCGTGGCGAAATCGATGCCGGAATGCCAGGCCAGCTGGCCGGTGAAAGGATCGGTACGACGTCCGAAGGGAGACGATACCCAGCCTTGTCGCACGGGACGTCCCGTGACGGCGGCCTCGTCGGCGAACTGGCGTTCTGCCATCAGCCCTTCCAGAATTTCCAGCTGCTGAGCGCGATCCGCGATCTGGGCTTCGAGCTCACTGATGGCGTCGATGAACGCCGGAGGCGCATAGGGCACCGTGTCTTCGGAAAGCGGACCCCCAACGCCTGGCTCGGCATTGAAATCGAATTCCCCGGTATCCAGCTGCGCCACGGCAGTGATGCGCTCGCCCAGCGCCTCCATGCGCAGGAGTCTGGCCTGCAGGCTTGCCAGTCGGACGGTGAGCGCCTCGAGCTGTGCCTGGGACTCCTGCTTCAGGCGGGCCAGTGCGTCGGCACTGCTTTGAAGTTCCTCATTGAGTTCGAGGGCAGTTTCGAGGGCATATTCCTGGGGCTCATGCGAGACGGCCAGCTGGTAACCGAAATAGCCGAAAGCGACGGGGGCACCCAGGATGCAGACAGACAGCAGACCCTTCAGCCAACCGCTGAGGACCAGTGTGCGAGTGTGACCATGGCGCTGGTCAACGAGGATGACTTTCATTGTCGAGGTGTTCTCATCAGTCTGCTGTCAGAACACCTGAGCTTGCGCAACAGCCTGCACGTCCAACTTATAACCACGAAAATCAGTGGCTTACAAATCCAAAACGAAGATAGAGACCTATCAGGCTGCCAACACAGGTTTCGTATAGGAAATGGGCACATGCGAGTCAGAGTCGAAGCTGACAATTTCCCAGGCGTCTTGGTTGACTTCGAGCGACCTTAATAATGCATTATTCAGGGCGTGTCCAGACTTATATCCCTTGAACTCGCCGATCAGACTGTAGCCGATCATGTAGAGATCGCCGATCGCATCCAGGATCTTGTGCTTCACGAATTCGTCCTCGTAACGCAGACCATCCTCGTTCAGCACCTTGTAATCCCCCACCGCGATCGCGTTGTCCATGCTGGCGCCGAGGGCGAGATTGCGGTTGCGCAATTCCTCGAACTCGTGCATGAAACCGAAGGTACGGGCACGACTGACTTCCTTCACGAAGGAGGTGCTGGAGAAGTCCACGCTTGCCGTCTTGGTGTACTTGCGATAGACCGGGTGGTCGTAAAGCAGGGTGTAGCTGACCTTGAACCCGTCGAACGGCTCCAGACTCACGGACTTGTCACCATCGGACAGGAACAGCGATTTCTTGATGCGGATGAACTTCTTCAGCGCGTTCTGCTCCTCGATGCCGGCCGACTGGATCAGGAACACGAAGGGACCCGCGCTGCCATCCATGATGGGCACTTCAGGTGCACTGACATCGATGTAGGCATTGTCGATGCCGAGGCCGGACATGGCAGACATCAGGTGCTCGATGGTGGAGATCCGGACATTGCCCTTGACCAGCGTGGTCGACAGGGTGGTATCGCCAACATACGAGGCCTTGGCGGGGATCTGCACCATGGGATCGAGATCGGTGCGAGTGAAGACGATGCCCGTATCCACTGGGGCGGGACGCAGGGTCAGATAGACCTTCTCGCCGTTGTGCAGGCCGACGCCGGTGGCGCGTATGACATTCTTGAGGGTTCTTTGATTCAGCATGAGGTGGTGGTATCCCAAATGAGTGTGTCGCCTGCGTGTACGCCGGGGGCGACGAAGGCCGGATGGTAACAAAGATCACCAGATAACCCAACAAGCGCGAGCGCCGTCCTGCGAGCGGCGCTCGGTGTCCTGCATGCTCAATCGGCCTGACGACGCAGGAAGGCCGGAATGTCCAGATAGTCCATGTCTGTGTCGGAACCCACGGCACGGGCCAGCCCGCTCTGCGGCATGGTGTGCGCGGTGGCCGTACGCGTGCGCGTGGCTGCCGGGCGGTCGAACTGGCGGTAGTCGGTCACGACTGCCGTGGCCTTCTGGGGCACTTCCACGGGTCGAGGCGCCTGCTGCACGGCCGGACGCGCACCCAGACCGGTGGCCACCACGGTCACGCGGATCTCGTCGCCCATGTCCGGATCGATCACGGTGCCCACCACGACGGTGGCATCATCGGAGGCGAACTCCTCGATGGTGTCACCCACTTCGGTGAACTCGCCCAGGGACAGGTTCTCGCCTGCCGTGATGTTGACCAGGATGCCGCGTGCGCCATGCAGATTGACATCCTCGAGCAGCGGGCTGCGGATGGCGGCCTCGGCCGCTTCGCGGGCGCGCCCTTCACCGGAGGCGTAGCCAGTGCCCATCATCGCCATGCCCATCTCGGACATCACGGTGCGCACATCGGCGAAGTCCACGTTGATCATGCCCGGGCGCATGATGAGGTCGGCGATGCCCTTGACCGCGCCGAGCAACACGTCATTGGCAGACTTGAAAGCGTCCAGCAGGGAAGCGGACTTGCCCAGTACTTCCAGCAGCTTCTCGTTGGGGATGGTGATCAGGGAGTCAACGTGCTCAGAGAGTTCGCGGATGCCTTCCTCGGCGATCTTCATGCGCTTCTTGCCTTCGAAGGGGAAAGGCTTGGTGACGACGGCGACCGTCAGGATGCCGAGTTCCTTCGCGACTTCGGCAAAGATCGGCGCAGCGCCCGTGCCGGTGCCGCCGCCCATGCCGGCGGTGATGAAGACCATGTCTGCTCCAGACAGAATCTCGGCAATCTCGTCACGATCCTCCAGGGCTGCCTGTCGGCCGACCTCCGGATTGGCACCGGCGCCGAGGCCCTTGGTGACGCAGCTGCCCATTTGCAGAAGGGTCTTCGCGCGCAGATTGCTGAGAGCCTGCGCGTCGGTATTGGCACAGACGAATTCGACTCCTTCGATATGACTGGCAATCATGTGACGCACAGCATTGCCGCCACCACCGCCTACACCGATGACCTTGATGACCGCGTTCTGGGGCAAGCTATCGACTAACTCAAACATAAGGCCTCCTGAGCATTTTTAAATTTTATAAACACATGCACGCGTTTTTTAACCCACAATCAAAAAAGCAAATCTACAGATTCTTCTTCAGCCAGGCCGAGAAGCGCTCCATGAGGCCGGGCTGGACCTCCTTGGGCGGCGCCTGGAAATCCCTGTCCTGCTGCTGCTTCAGGCCGTAGAGCAGCAGGCCCACGCCGGTGGAGTAGATCGGATTGCGGACGATGTCGGAGAGTCCTTTGACATCCTGCGGAAACCCGATCCGCACCGGGGCGTGGAAAATCTCTTCGGCGAGTTCGACCACGCCTTCCATCTTGCTGGTGCCGCCCGTCAGCACGATGCCGGCGGCCAGCATGTTCTCGTAGCCGCTGCGCTGCAGCTCGGCACGGATCAACGTGAAGAGTTCGTCGTAACGTGGTTCGACCACTTCGGCCAGCGCCTGACGCGACAGCTCGCGCGGCGGTCGATCACCGACACTCGGCACCTTGATGGTTTCACCCGCGCTGGCCAGCTGGGTCAAGGCACAGGCGTACTTGATCTTGATCTCGTCAGCATTCTCGGTCGGCGTGCGCAGGGCCATCGCGATGTCGTTGGTGACCTGGTCACCGGCGATGGGGATCACGCCCGTGTGACGAATGGCGCCTTCGGTGAAGACGGCGATGTCAGACGTGCCGCCACCGATGTCCACCAGACAGACGCCCAGTTCCTTTTCGTCCTCTGTGAGCACGGCATAGCTGGAGGCGAGCTGCTCGAGAATGATCTCTTCCGTGTGCAGTCCACAGCGCTTGATGCACTTCTCGATGTTCTGCACCGCATTGATGGCGCAGGTGACAAGGTGGACCTTGGCTTCCAGGCGAACGCCGGACATGCCCAGAGGTTCCTTCACGCCTTCCTGAGAATCGATGATGTATTCCTGCGGCAGGATGTGCAGCACTTTCTGATCCGCCGGAATCGCGACTGCCTGGGCGGCATCGATGACGCGCTCGATGTCGGCGCGGGTGACTTCGCCGTCGCGGATGGCGACGATGCCATGGGAATTCATGCTGCGGATGTGACTTCCAGCGATGCCTGCATAGACAGAATGTATCTGGCACCCTGCCATCAGCTCGGCTTCCTCGATGGCGCGCTGGATGGACTCCACCGTGGACTCGATGTTGACGACGGTGCCCTTCTTGAGACCACGCGAACGGTGACTGCCGATACCGACGATATCGAGACTGCCATCAGCCTTGATGTCACCGACAATCGCAACCACCTTGGAGGTGCCGATGTCGAGACCGACGATCAGATTGCCACGCGAAGATTCGCTCATTGTGCGTTTTCTCCTGCGGAATTTGCGCTTGCGAAGGCGCAACGGGCGTGACTGATCACTGTGATTTTCATTTCAACGCAACTCCGTCCGGCAGGCCAGGTTTCTTCCTGATTGCGATGCCGTGATTGTACCGTAGATCAACTGTTTCAATAAGAGAAAAATCATTAAAAAGATAACGTTCGTACAAGGTCACGAAGCGCTGCATGCGTTCAAGGACATCGTTGCTCCCGAGAGTCATGCGTACCTCGTTGTTGAGCACCAGACTCCAGCTGCCACGTTCATTGAAAGAGAGTTCGCGAATGCGCAAACCGGTGTCAAAAAGCATCTGGGAAAACACCTGATACTGCTCCATCACACGACGCTCGGTGCCACTTGGACCATTTAACAGCGGCAACGCCAGATCACGCCCCAAGGTGTCAGGTTCGAAGGACTCACCATACTGATTCAGCAGACTGTCCTCGCGCCAGCGGGCAATCGCCACCTCTTCGCTGATATGCACCGAGAGAGTGTCCGGCCAGACCCGCGTGATGGTCGCCTGCTCGATCCACGGGTCAGCTTCCAGCTGCGCCTTGATCGCCTGAACATCGATGCCGAAGTAGCCTGCATCCAGGTGGGCCGCGAGCACTGCGCGCACCCGACTTTCATCCACTCGCTGCAGCGTGTTCTCCATCTGCACCACACGTACGGGACGACTGACATACGTGGATATCTGCGGCGCGTTCTGCACCAGCAGCACGCCCGTCACCAGCAGCAGCACGACCAGCAGCAGTCCCGTGCGATCGCGCCGCGCAGGCGCAGCTTCGACCGGCTTGCCACGATTCAGCGGCACGGCACCACGCGGGATGTCGCGGATGCCGCCGTGCGCAGAAAATCCTGTGTGTTCGCGAGCCATCGTCGGGTTCACCTTCTCAATGGGTGGCACTCTGGGTGGTGCGTGCAGCCAGCACCTTCAACAGCAACTGTCCGAAGTCGAGACCACTCGCAGCTGCCGCCATGGGCACCAGACTGTGGTCTGTCATGCCCGGCACCGTGTTCACTTCCAGCAGCCAGAACTGTCCTTGCGCATCGCGCATCACGTCGACCCTGCCCCAGCCTTCACAGCCCAGGGCATTGAACGCCTCGAGACACAGCGCCTGCAGCGCGGCAGTATCCTCCGCACTCAAGGGCGCGGGGCACAGGTACTGCGTGTCATTGGCAATGTACTTGGCGTCGTAGTCATAGAATGTGTGTGTAGTCCGCAGTTCGATGGCTGGCAGCACCACACCGTCAAGCACCGCCACGGTGTACTCGGAACCCTTGATGTAGCGCTCCGCCATCACCTCGGAATCGAAAGCTGCAGCGCGGCGCCAGGCCTCCTGCAGTTCATCGGCAGAATCTACAATGGACATGCCGATGCTGGAGCCCTCACGTACGGGCTTCACCACCGCCCGACCCAGGGCAGCGATCACCCCCGCCCAGTCGGACGTGGCCGACAGCATGCGGAAGTCGGGAGTGCTCAGACCAAGTCGCTGCCACAGGTACTTGGTACGCACCTTGTCCATGGCCAGTGCCGAGGCAAGCACACCACTGCCGGTGCAAGGAATGCCCATGAACGCAAGCAGACCCTGCAACTGGCCGTCCTCGCCACCACGCCCGTGCAGCACGTTGAACACACGGTCAATCTTCTGGCGCTGCAACTGTCCCAGCAGGTCCTCGGCGGCGTCGATCCCCACTGCATCCACGCCCAGTTCCAGCAAGGCGGCCAGCACGGCGCGCCCGCTCTTCAGGGATACTTCCCGCTCGGCAGCGGTGCCGCCCATGATCACAGCGACACGCCCCAGCTTCTGCATCGATTCCGTCTGTTTGCTCATTTTCTTCGTTCGCACTCTTGTCAATGACTCACGCCAGGATCAGGCCCTGCTGACTCAGTTGCTTGGCCAGCAACCCCACACTGCCGGCGCCCTGCGTGATGACGATGTCGCCATCGCGCAGCAGCTCCGTCAGCACCTTGCGCACATCCTCATCGTCCTGCACATAGACGGGATCGATCCTGCCGCGGGCACGGATGCTGCGGCACAGACTGCGGGAGTCCGCACCGGGAATCGCCTCCTCGCCGGCGGAATACACTTCGAGCATCAAGAGCACATCCACGTCGGAAAGCACCTTGACGAAGTCTTCGTAGAGATCCTTGGTGCGTGTGTAGCGATGCGGCTGATAGATCATCACGAGGCGCGCCTCGGGCCAGCCGTCACGCAGTGCGGCGATGGTGGCAGCCACTTCACGCGGGTGATGTCCATAGTCATCGAGCAGCATCGCGGTACCGCCGCGCACCGGGAAGTGGCCCTGGATGTCAAAGCGACGCCCGACGCCCTGGAACTTGCTCAGTCCTGCACAGATATGTTCGTCGCTGATGCCTTCATCGCTGGCGATGGCAACAGCTGCGGCAGCATTCAGCGCGTTGTGACGACCGGGAATGCTGAGGCTCACCTTGAGAACACCTTCGCGTTCCGGTCTGGCTATCTCGAACTGGGTGAACTGGCGCTGCTGCGAGAGATTGAAGATGCGGTAGTCCGCTCGCTCGGAGAAGCCATAGGTGAGTGTGGGTCGAGAGATCTGCGGCAGAATTTCCTCCACCACCGGATCGTCCACACAGAGCACGGCCAGTCCGTAGAACGGCAGGTTGTGCAGAAACTCCACGAAGTATTTCTTCAGTTTGTTGAAGTCACCGTCGTAGGTGCTCATGTGGTCGGCGTCGATATTGGTCACGGCCGTCACCATGGGCTGCAGATGCAGGAAGGACGCATCACTTTCATCTGCCTCCGCCACGAGATAGCGACTCTCGCCAAGTCGCGCATTGGCACCGGCGCTGTTGAGCAAGCCTCCGATCACGAAGGTCGGATCCAGCCCCGCCTCGGCAAAGATCGAGGCCACCAGACTCGTGGTCGTGGTCTTGCCATGGGTACCGGCGATGGCGATGCCGTGGCGATAGCGCATCAGCTCGGCCAGCATCTCGGCTCGGGGAATGATGGGGCGACCGGCTTCGCGCGCGGCGCTCAGTTCGGGATTCGCGGGATTGACGGCGCTGGAGTAGACCACCACATCGGCTCCGGCCACATTCTCTGCGCGATGGCCGATGAAAACGCTGGCACCGAGTCCCTCCAGGCGAGCAGTGACACCCGACGCCCTCAGATCGGAACCGGTGATGCGGTAGCCCTGGTTCAGCAGAACCTCGGCGATGCCGCACATGCCGGCACCCCCGATGCCGACGAAATGAATGGTCTTGATGCGGCGCATTTCCGGCACACTGTGCTGACGCGGCATTGGTGTCATGGTCTTCATTGCGTTACTGCCCCACAGGCCTTGATGCATTGTTCGGTCACCAGATCGCAGGCTTCGGGACGTGCCAGTGCACGCGCAGCCATCGCCATGGCCAGCAGCCTGGCGCGATCACGAGAAAAATCCTCGAGCCATCCGGCAAGATCCTGCGCGTTCAGATCGCGCTGCTGGATCAGGACGGCCGCGCCCGCATTGCTCAGCCACTGCGCGTTGTGTGTCTGGTGGTCATCCACGGCATGCGGGAACGGGATGAAGATCGCGGGCTTGCCTGCTGCCGCGATCTCGCACACGGTCGTGGCGCCAGCGCGACAGATCACCAGATCGGCCCAGTCGTAAGCGGCTGCCATGTCGTCGATGAACGGCAGCAGCTGGCAGTGCTCGTCCAGTGTCAGTCCAGCCTGCGCGTAAGCCTCTCGGGTCTGCTCGAGGTTGTTGCGCCCCACCTGGTGACGCAACAGCGGACGTCGTTCTGTCGCCAGCAATTGGAGGGCCTGCGGCACCAGGCGATTGATCGCCACTGCACCAAGACTGCCGCCCAGGACCAGCACACGCAGCCGGCCGTCCGCGGCAGGCGCACGTTCCTGCGGCAGGGGCAGCGCACGAATCTCGGCGCGCACGGGATTGCCCGTGCTGATGGCGCCAGTCTGTCCGGCGAATGTCCCAGGAAAGGCTTCCATCACGCAATCGGCGATGCGTGCCAGCAGACGATTGCTGAATCCGGCAATCGCGTTCTGTTCGTGAATCAGCAGCGGTCGTCCTGTCAGTCTCGCCGCCAGCCCCCCAGGCCCGGTGACATAACCGCCCATGCCCAGCACGCAGCAGGGGCGGACGCGCCGCAACACCTGCAACGACTGCAGCAGTGCACGCAGCAACATGAAGGGGGCGGTCAGCACACTCAACCGGCTCTTGCCACGCAGGCCGCGCGCATTGATTCGGTGCAGCACGATGTCCGTATTGCGCAACACCTCGACCTCGAGACCCGTCGGCGTGCCAAGCCACTCCGTGCGATAGCCGCGACTCTGTAGATTGCGCGCGATGCTCAGCGCGGGAAAGATGTGACCACCGGTACCTGCTGCCATGATCAGCACAGTGCCCCGGCTCGCGTCTTGTGTGGTCGCACTGGTCGTCATCGTGCACTCCGCTTCGCCATGGGCGCAGATGACTGGGTCAGCTCGTACTGGATGCGCACGAGAATCGCCACCATGAAGAGGCTCACCAGCAGACTGTTGCCGCCATAGCTCAGAAACGGCAGTGTCAGCCCCTTCGTGGGAAGCAGCCCGATGTTGACACCGACATTGATCAGCGTCTGACATGCGAACAGCATCGCGATGCCGTAAGCGACGTAGGCCGGAAAGAGATCCCCCTTTGCTTCCACGCGCTTGCCGATGGCAAAGGCCTGGGCAATCAGGGTGATGAAAAGCCCGATCACCACGCTCACACCGATCAGTCCGAATTCCTCGGCCACGATTGCCAGCACGAAATCGGTGTGTGCCTCCGGCAGGAAATAGAGCTTCTGGATGCTGTTGCCAAGACCTTCGCCGAACCAGCCACCGCGACCAAAGGCAATCAGCGCCTGTGTCAGCTGATAGCCTTCGCCGTAGACATACTCTTCTGCCCACGGATTCATGAAGGACTCGAAGCGATCAAGCACATACGGCTTCATGATCGCGAGTGCGGCCACGGCAGCAAGACACAGCGCGAGCACGAGTGCGAAACGGTGCAACTTCGCCCCTGCGAGGAAGATCATGCTGAAGCTGGTTCCGATCATGATCACCATCGCGCCATGATCGGGTTCGAAATGCAGCAGCACGATGGCCGCCGCCAGCAGCAGCATCGGCTTGAGGAAGCCGGTCCAGGAGCCAATCACTTCCTCGCGGCGCCGCTCCAGATAGGCGGCGAAGTAGAACACCATGAAGAGCTTGGCCATTTCCGACGGCTGCAGGTTGTAGAAGCCGAGATTGATCCAGCGGGAACTGCCATTGACTTCGTGGCCGATGCCCGGCACCAGCACCAGTGCCAGCAGGACATAGGAGGCCACCAGCAGCAGCGGCGAGATGTTGTACCAGAAGCGCACCGGGACCAGCAGCGTGCCCAGTCCGATGGCGAGAGCCAGCACCACGAAGAACACCTGGCGCTTCAGGAAAAAGAACGGGTCACCATACAGGCCGTTGGCAATCTCCACCGAGGCCGAAGTCATCATGAGCAGGCCGATGCTCATCAACAGCAGTGTGACGACTACGAGCACATTCAGCTGATGCCGAGCCACCACCGGACGGAAGATCGCAGGAGTTGCTGCATGCGTGTTCATGTCAGTTCCTCCACGAGCTGAGTGAAGACTCTGCCGCGATGCGCGAAATCGTTGAACATGTCGAGACTTGCGCAGGCTGGCGAGAGCAGCACCGTATCACCCGCTTGTGCCTGTGCCGCAGCCAGCTGCACAGCCGCCTCCATGCTCGCGGCAAACACCACCTGCACACTGTGACGAATCACGTCAGCAATGCGCGCCGCATCACGGCCGATCAGGACAGCGAGTTTCACGAAGCGTGACAGGGCTGGCAGCATGGGAGCGAAGTCTGCTTCCTTGTCGATCCCGCCCGCGATCAGAACGAGCCTGCCGCTGCACAGCTCGCCAAGACTTTCGATGGCGACCAGCGATGCACCGACATTGGTGCCCTTGGAATCGTTGTAGTAATTCACACCGTGGAGCTCGCGCACCCACTGGCAGCGATGCGGCAGACCGGCGAAATGACGCAGTGCCTCGAGCATTGCGGGCAGCGGCAGTCCGGCCGCCTCGCCCATGGCCAGCGCGGCCAGCGCATTGGCGACATTGTGACGTCCGGCGATCTTCATCTCGTGCTCACCGAGCAGCAGCTCGTTGCCGCGCGCCAGCCAGGACCTGCCGTCGCGCAGCAGCATGCCCCAGGCATCGCCCTGCGGCGCGTCGAGTCCGAAGGTGTGCAGGACAGGGCCGGCTTGCTGCGGCACGCTGGCCGGCTCATCCCGGTTGACGATGGCATGCTCGCAACCAAGGAAAATGCGCTGCTTGGCCGCACCGTAAGCCTGCATGCTGGCGTAACGATCCATGTGATCGTCACTCAGATTGAGAATGCAGGCCGCCTTCGCCGCCAGCATCGCCGTGGTCTCGAGTTGAAAGCTGGAGAGCTCCAGCACATACAGCTGATGCGGACCGGCACGCAGCAAGTCCAGCGCCGGAGACGCCTCGGCGCCATCGAGATTGCCGCCGACGCCAACCTTGAGTCCAGCGGCGCGCGCCATTGCACCCAGCAAGGAAACCACGGTGCTCTTGCCATTGGAGCCGGTCACGGCCAGCACGGGCGCGGTGACGGCACGGCTGAACATGTCGATGTCGCCGGTGATCGTGACGCCAGCGTCTGCGGCTGCGCGAATCGCGGGCGTCTCCAGACTCACGCCCGGACTGACGATCAGAGTGTTCGCCTGCAGGAGTCGCTGCAGAGGAAAGTCGCCCAGCACCAGTTCAGCAGTGGGGAACTCGCGACGAAAATCGCTCAGCCCTGGCGGGTTGAGTCGACTGTCAACCACGGCGAAATCCATGTCGAGTGAATGCAGATAGCGTGCGACGGACAAGCCGGTCTTGCCCAGTCCCACGATGATTCTGCTGCTGCCTTGGTGATTCACGATGCCTGGTTCGCCTGTGCTGGTTTCAACGCAGTTTCAGGGTGGCCAGCCCGAAAAGAACGAGCATCACGGTGATGATCCAGAATCGGACAATCACGCGCGGCTCGGGCCAGCCTTTCAATTCGAAATGATGATGCAAGGGCGCCATGCGGAAGATGCGCTTGCCGGTCAGCTTGTATGAACCGACCTGCAGGATCACCGACACGGTTTCCATCACGAACACGCCGCCCATGATGAACAGCACGATCTCATGCCGGGCGATCACGGCGACCACCCCGAGGGCAGCACCCAGTGCCAGGGCTCCCACATCACCCATGAAGACCTGGGCGGGATAGGTGTTGAACCAGAGAAAGCCGAGTCCTGCGCCAACGAGCGTGCCACAGAAGATCACCAGTTCTCCTGCACCGGCCACATAGGGAATGCGCAGATACTCCGAGAACTCCACATGTCCGGCGAGATACGCGATCATCCCCAGCGCCCCGCCAACCATCACGGTCGGCAGAATGGCCAGTCCATCCAGTCCGTCGGTCAAGTTCACGGCATTGCTGCTGCCCACGATGACGAAATAGGTGATGAGCACGAACAGGAAGCCGGCGTTGATCGAGACATCCTTGAAGAAGGGCACGATGTAATGGGTTTCGGCAGGGCCAATCGCCGTGTAGTACAGCAACAGAGCCGCCCCGAAACCGACGACGGATTGCCAGAAATACTTCCAGCGCGCAGGCAGCCCCTTGGGATTCTTCTCGAAGACCTTGCGGTAGTCATCCACCCAGCCAATGGCGCCGAACAGGAAGGTGACAATCAGCGTGATCCACACATAGTGATTGCTCAAGTCCGACCACAGCAGCGTGCTGCACAGCATGCTGACCAGGATCAGCGCGCCGCCCATGGTGGGCGTGCCGGCCTTGCTGAAATGACTGGACGGACCATCGTCACGCACGACCTGCCCGATCTGCAGGCGGTTGAGTCGCCGGATCATCCACGGCCCGATGATCAGCGAGATCATCAGCGCAGTGAGAATGCTGAATATCCCCCTGACCGTGATGTACTGGATGACCGCGAAGCCGCTGTCGATCTGCGTCAGATAATTGGCAAGCCAGACGAGCATTATGGGGTGTCTCCCGCGATGAGTTTTTCTACTGCACGTTCCATCCCGGCACTGCGGGACCCCTTGACGAGCACGCTGCACTGCGCGTTCGTGTTGCCTAGTGCATGGGCGATCAAGCCGTCGATGGACGCAAAGTGCAACGCGCCTGCGCCGAAGCCGCCGACCGCGTGACGGCTCAGCGGGCCGGTCGCCCACAGGGCGTCGATGCCACAGCTGCGCGCGTAGTCGCCCACGAAACGATGTCCGCTCTCGGCATCACTGCCCAGCTCTCCCATGTCGCCCATGATCACGATGCGACGACCCGGAAAACCGGCGAGCACATCGATGGCAGCGCGAAAGGAAGAGGGACTGGCATTGTAGGTATCGTCCACCAGCGCTGCGCCACTGGCAGCCTCGGTCAGGCACAGGCGACCGGCGACCGGCCGGACCAGCGCAAGTCCGGTGCGCACATCCGCGAGCGTCGCTCCGGCCGCCATTGCGGCAGCACTCGCTGCCAGGGCATTGGCCACATTGTGCAGCCCCAGCAGATGCAGGGCTATGCGGCAGTCGCCTGCCGGGGTATGCAGGGTGAAGTGCGTGCCCTCGCGTCCGTCTGTCTGGATCGTGCTGGCATGGTAGTCAGACGTCGCGTCACGCAGACTGAAGCGCAGCACGCGACGCTTGCCGGCACGCGCCTGCCAGACGGCAAAATGCGGGTCGTCGGCATTCAGTACCGCGATCCCATCGGCGCGCAGGCCATCGATGATCTCGCCCTTGGTCTGCACCACGCCGTCAAGACTGCCGAAACCTTCCAGGTGAGTGGCAGCGGCATTGGTGAGCACCGCTACGTCAGGCCTGGCCAGGCGCACTGTCCAGGCGATCTCACCCAGGCCGCTCGCGCCCAGCTCGATGACGGCACGCTCATGGGTCGCGTCCAGTTCGAGCAGCGTCAGGGGAGCGCCAATGTGATTGTTGAGATTGCCACGCGTCACCAGTGTTCTGCGCGATACGCTCAGTATCCGACCGATCATTTCCTTGACGCTGGTCTTGCCCTGGCTTCCGGTGATGGCCACCACGCGAGCGGACGAACGCTGGCGATTCAGCAGAGCGAGCTCGGCGAGTGCCGCGTTGGTATCTTCCACCAGCAGGCAAGGCGCATGGACGGCGGAGGATGAACTGACGACGGCCGCACAGGCTCCCTTGGCAAACGCCTGGTCGACAAACGCATTGCCATCTAGGTTCGTGCCACGCAGTGCCACATAGAGATCGCCGGATTGCAGCGTGCGGGTGTCGATGCTGACTCGCGAAAACTCTGCATCCGCTCCATGTAGCGTGGCGGGAATCACGGCCTGCAGAGCGCTGAGCGACAGAGTGCCGATCATCGAGCACCTCCTGCAGTACCGCGCTTCTGCAAGGCGGCCCTGGCATGGGCGACATCGCTGAACGGCAATTTCTGGCCCTTGATGTCCTGATAGTTCTCATGCCCCTTGCCAGCGATCATGACGACATCACTGGGCGCTGCACGACTCACCGCAAGCGCGATCGCCCTGGCGCGATCACGTTCGACGATCAGCTTGCCAGTATCTGTGACACCGAGCACGATCTGCCGCACGATGGCATCGGCATCTTCCAGACGCGGATTGTCATCCGTCACCACCAGCATGTCGGCATGGCGCTCGGCAATCTCGGCCATGAGGGGTCGCTTGCCCTGGTCACGATTGCCGCCGCAGCCAAAGACACACCAGATGCGGCCGTGAAAATGTTCGCGCAGCGCCTGCAGGGATACCTGCAGGGCGTCCGGCGTATGGGCATAGTCCACGACAGCCGTGATGTCAGCGGGCTGAGCCACGATCTGCATACGTCCGGGCACGGGCTGCAACAGTGCGACGCGCTCCAGCAGAGTGGCAAGCGAGAAATGCGGACGCACGGATTCGATCGCGATCAGCGTGGTCAGCACGGCCAGCACATTGCTGAAGTTAAAGCGCCCGAGCAGCGCACCGGTGATCTCACCTTCACCGAAGGGCGTGCTGACACGCGCACGGTAACCGCGCGGCGTCAGTTGCAGGCTCTGTGCATGAATGTCCGCGTGGGGACTGGTCACGCTGAAGGTATAGCTGCGCACGGAGGGCGAAAGGGAATTGAGAATCCTGCAGGAATAGGGATCATCCATGTTCACCACGGCACTGCTCAGCCCTGCCATCATGAAGAGCCGACGCTTGGTCTCCGCGTAGTCCTCCATGCTGCCGTGATAATCCAGATGATCGCGAGTGAGATTGGTGAACACGGCGACGTCGAAGCGTACGCCACTCACGCGATGCTGATGCAGACCTTGCGAAGACACTTCCATGGCCACGGTGTCGGCACCGCGCGAACGCAGATCGGCCAGTGCAGCCTGCAGAAACACGGGGTCCGGTGTCGTGTGTGTGGACTCTTCGAGAGTCGGCAGAAAGCCATGTCCGAGAGTTCCGATCACGCCGCAGGAGCGCCCCATGCCTCCGAGTACCTGCGCAATGAACTGCGTGCAACTGGTCTTGCCGTTGGTGCCGGTGACGCCAATCATGGTCATGGCAGCACTGGGCTCGTCGAAGAAGCGGCCGGCGATGGCACTGACCCGCGCTGCCAGATCGTCGACGCACAGAACGGGCACTCCCCGACGCAGACTCATGCCCTGCCAGCGGGCGTCCGCTTGCGCAAGAACGGCCGCTGCTCCCTTGTCGATCGCGGCATCGATGTAATCGCGCCCGTCATGATTGCGACCGAAGCAGGCAAAGAACAGATCACCTGGCGATACGGAGCGACTGTCGAGGGTCACGCCGCTGATACGCACATCGAACTCCGCCGGCAGTTGCGTCGGCAGTGTCACGAGACCGCTGAGCAATTGTTCAAGACTGGTGGTGTACACAATCTTTTCCGCTGTGTTCATTGTCAGGCATCCGTCAGAGGGCGCTCAGTGTCATGATTTCTGCATTTTCCATGTCGTCGGGAGGAACGTTCATGATCCGCATGGCTCCCGCCACGATTCGAGAAAACAAGGGCGCCGCCACCTGGCTGCCGTAGTGCTCGTTGCCGCCTGGCTCGTTCATGATGATGACCACCACGATGCGAGGATCATTGGCCGGCGCATAGCCTGCAAAAAGTGAGTTGTAGGCATTCTTTTCATAGCCTGAAGCACCCACGATGTGTGCGGTGCCCGTCTTGCCGGCGACGGTGTAGAGCGGCACATTCGCGGCGGATGCGCCACCACCGCGTTCCTTGTCCACCACGGTTTCCAGTGCATTCATGACAGCGTGAGCCACGGACTCGCTGATCACTTGCTCGCGCGGCAGCGCCTCCAGCGAGGCATCGTCCAGCTTGAGCAGCGACACCGGCTTGCGCACGCCGCCGTCGGCCAGCGTGGAATAGGCGCTGGCGATCTGCAGCGCGGAGGCAGAGAGACCGTAGCCATAGGACAAGGTGGCGGTCTCGATGTCGGACCAGCGGCGATGGGCCGGCAACACGCCACTGCGCTCGCCGGGGAAGCCGGAGCCGGTCTCGACGCCGAAGCCCACGCGCGCGAGCACATCGCGCAGCACTTCCGGTCCGATGGACAAGGCCAGCAGACTCGCGCCCACATTGCTGGACTTGGTGATGATGCCTTCGACGGTGAGCACGCCGTGATTGATGTCGCGCGTGGTGGCATCGGTCACCCAGTCGCGACCGACGCGGATGCGACCTGGGCTGGTGTCGACCAGCGTCTCGGGCGTGTAACGCCCGGATTCCAGCGCAGCCGCCACGGTGAAGGCCTTGATCGTGGAACCCGGCTCCACCAGATCCGTCACTGCGCGATTGCGCAGAGCACTGAAATCCGTGATCGCGCCCCGGTTATTGGGGTTGTAGGATGGTTGATTGACCATGGCCAGCACCTCGCCGGTCTTGATGTCCATCACGACCACCGATGCAGAGCGCGCACCGCGCAACAGATACTCGGACTTGAGCTCCTTGTAGGCGTGATTCTGGATTCGGAAATCAATGCTCAGCGCCATGTCCTTGCCGGCCTGTGCTGGCTGCAGCGTGTCGAGCTCGCGGATGATGCGCCCGCGACGATCCTTCATGACCTGCTGACGACCGGGCACACCCTGCAGCCAGTTGTCGAAAGCCAGCTCCATGCCCTCCTGCCCTGCATCGTCGACATTGGTGAAGCCAACCAAATGGGCGGCGATCTCGCCCTGCGGGTAGTAGCGCTGATACTCGGTGCGCGCGTAGACACCCGCGATCTTCATGTCGAGAATGCGATCGGCTTCTGCCGGGGGAATGCGACGCTTGACGTAGAGAAACTCCTTCTCGGAGTTGGCGGCTATGCTGCTCGCCAGCTGCTGTGAATCGAGCTCCAGCGCAAAGGCCAGCACCTCGATGTCGCGCAGTTCCTGGGAAAGTTCACGTGGATTCACCCAGATGGATTTCACCGGCGTGCTGACCGCCAGTGGTTCGCCATTGCGATCCATGATGATGCCGCGATTCGCGGACAGCGGCTCGACACGAATGGTACGCGCGTCACCCTGTCCCTGGAGAAAGTCCTGCTGCAGCACATGCAGATTGGCGAGCTTCCAGATCACCGCCATGACGCACAGCAGCAGCGCCGCAAGAATCAGGTACAGGCGCCAGGTCAGCGGCTTGTGTTGGGCATCGTCTCTAGTCATAGCGCACCATAACAACGTCGGAAATCTCGGGAACGGTCATCTGGAGCTCGTCGATGGCCTTGCGCTCGATCCGGCTGTCCAGGCTGAAGGTACTCTGCTCGATCAGCAGCTGCCCCCACTGCACCTGCAACTCGTTGCGCTGATTGCGCAGCATCTGCAGCTCATTGAGCATGGAGCGATTCTTGAACGTGGTGTAGATGACGGCTATGCCGGAAGCCAGCATGGCCAGCAAAAGCAGACAGATCAGCAGCATGCGCGGCGAAAACAGGCCCAGCCACTGATAGATGGTCTTGGAAGTGAACGCCCTTGCGATGCTGGAGGTGCCGAGAGACTTCTTCATATGTGCTCACTTGAATCGGGCATCTTGTTCTGGGGTTGCGTTCTTTCAGGGTTCGTTCATGCCAGTTTTTCCGCCACCCTCATGATGGCGCTGCGCGAGCGTGGATTGGCGGCCACTTCACTCGCATCGGCTTTCACCGCCTTGCCCAGCTTGCGCAGTCTGGGGTTGAGATCCGCGAAGGGTATCGGCACTCCCGCAGGGAAATCGTCACCGCGCGCCTGCTCATTGATGAACTGCTTGACGATGCGATCCTCGAGAGAGTGGAAGCTGATGACCACCAGCCGCCCTCCTGGCCGCAGCATATCCAGCGCTTGTGCCAGCACGCTTTGCAGATCCTCCAGCTCGCGATTCACATGAATCCGGATCGCCTGGAAAGCCCGCGTGGCCGGGTGCTTGTGCTTCTCCCATGCCGGATTGGCCTGCTTGATGATCTCCGCCAGCTCCAGCGTTCCAGTGATCGGAGCCACCTGGCGCCTTGCCACGATCGCCTTCGCCATTCGTCGCGAGAAGCGCTCTTCGCCATAGCGGTAGATCACATCCGCGATCTCCTGCTCCGAAGCCTCTGCCAACCACTGCGCCGCACTGATGCCTTCCTGCGGATTCATCCGCATGTCCAGCGGGCCATCGTGCACGAAACTGAAGCCGCGCTGCGCGTCATCCAACTGCGGCGATGAAACGCCGAGATCCAGCAGTACTCCACTCAGCTTTCCCGCCAGACCGCGCTGCTCCACCACTTCGCGCAGATCGGCGAAGGAGCGCTGCACGATCTCGAAGCGACTGTCTGCACCAAAGCGTTCAAGTGCCACACGCACTGCTGCCGCATCCTTGTCGAAGGCCAGCAGCCGGCCTTGCTCGTTCAACCTTTGCAGAATCCTCTGCGAGTGACCTCCGCGACCGAAGGTGCCATCGACATAGACGCCATCCGGTGCGCAGAGCAGCGCCTCGACCGCAGCTTCCAGCAGAACCGTTTCGTGTTGCAGTGCGCCTGACATCATTCAATCCGTCCTCAAGCGCCTTCCAATTGCCACGGCGAAAGCGGAACGCCGCATCCAGAATTCATCAAAGCGACAGCGACTGAAGTTCCGGCGGCAACTCGCCGCCCGCGCTCGCCTGCGACAGCCACAGCTGCGTCTGCTCGGCCCAGTTCTGCTCGCTCCACAATTCCAGTTTCTTGCCCTGCCCCACCAGCGCGACGTGCTTGTCCAGCTCGGCGTGATTGCGCAGCACCTGGGACAACAGAATGCGACCACTGCCATCCAGTTCGAGATCCGTGGCATAGCCGATCATCATGCGCTGGAACTTGCGGGTATCTGCGTTGAAGCTGGAGAGCGCCTCGATCTTTTTCTGGATCTCTTCCCAGACGTCGATGGGGTACAGCAGAAGGCACTTGGCCATGGGGTCGATCGTCGCCACCAGGCGACCGGCGAATTGCGTCACCAATTGATCGCGATAGCGTGCTGGCATGGCCAGACGCCCCTTCGGATCCAGATTGATGACATTGACGCCTCGAAACACCGCGAACCCTCGCCCCGTTTTTCTGCTTCCAATGGGATCAGACCTTCCCAGAGCCCCACTTTTCTACAGAATTACCCACTTTTCTCCACGTTCTGCCACTATAGGCAGGATAAGACACTGACGCAAGATTTATTTGCGCTTTTTGCGGGGGTGACGAAGGGAAAATGCTTAGGGAAATCCGGAAGTTACGTGGAGGAAGCAGGTTGAGACAAGAGAACTGACGCAATATCAGAACACTAAACAAAACACTTAAAGTGCTTTATTAGGTTTGCGCGCTTCAAAGGGGAGGTAATTGATTGAAACTGAAGTAAAAAGGCGAGTCAGCCTGTAAGCCGGGTTCTGTCGTGGACAGTCATTCATCTGGGACTGACATCACTGTCAGCCTCGAGCAGCCTACCCGAACCCAGTGCGAGCAGCACCCTTGGGTTCCTATTTGGCCTTGCTCCGAACGGGGTTTGCCGTGCCGCGGCCTGTTGCCAGTCGCGCGGTGCGCTCTTACCGCACCCTTTCACCCTTGCCGCCCGACTTGCGCCGGGGTTGGCGGTCTGCTCTCTGTTGCACTTTCCGTAGGCTCGCGCCTCCCAGGCGTTACCTGGCGTTCTGCTCTGTGGAGCCCGGACTTTCCTCCGCCAGGCACCTCGACGCGCGTCGATGACGCATGAAGAAGAACTCCCGACAGCGACTGTCCGGCTGACTCGGCGCGCAGGTTAAGCGAGCATACAGCTTTATACAAGCAGATTGTGCCTGCGCTGTGCGCACTCTGGCGCCGGGCACACATGCTCGCGCTGTGGCACACTGCCGCCTGTCACTCACCGGATGCGGAACCTCTACCATGCAGGATCATCGCACACGCGCAATTCGATGGCCGACCATCGTGCTGATGGTCGTGTTGACTGTGTCGATGCTGCTGGTTGGCGCCACCCTCCTGAACAAGGATCTTCTGCTGCAACAGACGCTGAACCTGCTGCTGCGCGACCACGCCATCACGCTGCAACAACTCCATGGGCTACGGCTGGGAGCGCGATCGGCCGGGATCAGCTCGATGCAAGTCCTTATTCCAGGTGCCACGACGCCCACTCACATCGAGAACCTGCAGATGAGCTTCACCCTGCCGGAACTGCTGCGAGGTCGCGTTCAAGGCCTCCAGATCGACCGAGTCGACCTGCACCTGCCCGAAAGCACGCAAGCCGCCGCCATGCCGAGTTCCGAGAAGGCCGTGGCAGCATTCGCCATGCTGCAAGCCTTGCCTGCATTCTCTGCGGACATCGCCACACTCCACATCGCGCCATGGGCGCTGGAAAGCAGCCTCAACGCCCGCAAGGACGAGCGCGAATTCCACGCGCAATGGCGTGCAGGCGACTTGCTGCTGGCCTTGCGCAGCAACTGGCACGACGAGCACTTCGTTTCCAGCCACTTCATTCCAGAAATAAGCCTTCTCGAGCAGAGCTCCAGCCCTGCTGCGCAGACCGCAAGCCTGCTGCTTCAAAGCGGGATGCAGCAGGTGCTGCGCGCAGACCTGACTGCCCATGAAACAGATGGCGGACTGTTGCTCGATGGCAACGTACAGACGTCTCTGGCGCTCTTGAACGAGGCACTGGAGTCCAGCCGCATCGTCAGCAATCGCCCTGTGAACATGACGGGTGATCTGGAGCTGCGTGTCCAAGTCACGCTGCCGCAGGAGGCCGACATGCCGGTGCCACTGGCGCTGACTGCGCAACCAACGCGCGGCACTTGGACCCTGCAGGGGGCCAGTCTCGACTGGAGCCTGGACGCACTGAGCCTGGAGGGCGAGTGCCAGCCTCGGGGGGAGTGCCGCTTCGCCCAGGCTCTGACAGGCGGACTCAAGTCCTCGTCTGGTCCGTCACTATCGGCGGCACTGCCTGAGCTGGCGCTGCCCGGCGGGGTGATGCCGACGCAGATCTGGGCGGAGACCCACGGCACCCTGGTGTGGGCGACCCGCCACTGGGAGTTCGACACTCCGCAGCTTGTCCTGCATCTGCCGCAAGTGCGCATGGACGAGCGGGAACTCAGTGCGCGGGTGACTCTCTCAAGCCTGCGCGCCTCCGGGGAGTTCTCGCCTCTGCGTCTGGCACAACTGGAGACCGCTGTGCGCCTGGACGAAGTGCAAGGCCTCACCCTGCCCTATGCCTTGCCGGTTCCCACCCTGAGCGCCACGCTTGGCTGGGACGGCACCCTCCTGACGGGCCTCAGCACCCTGCAGCTTGGCGAGCGGCTGTCCCTGAATGCTGATCTGAGCTTCGACTCCACGACAGTCCAGGGACGCGCCCGGGTGCGACTGCCCGATACCCGCTTCGACGCGGACAACGCCAGACTCAGCGCCCTGCTGCAGGCGGCGGGACTGCCCGGAGACATTCTTGCCGGCAGTATCGCAGCGCAGGCCGAGCTGGACATCAGCCGCAACGTGACAGGCAGCCTCCAGGTATCGGGGCCGATTGACATCCAGCTGGACGGACTCGGTGGCTTCGTGGGCGATACGGCGATCGCAGGCCTGAGCACGCAGTTTCGGGGCGTGTTTGACGACAACAGCCTGCGCAGCACTGGCGTGGCAGCGCTTTCCATCGACAGAGTGGACCCTGGCGTCCCCCTGCAGAACGTCAAGGCCGACATCGCGCTCGACGTGGCGGCAAGGCGCCTGCAAGTCACCGGCCTCTCGCTGGAAGTGTTTGGTGGCCGCGTCATGTCGGACGGCGGCGAACTGGCCCTCGATCGCGGCGAAGGCATGCTCGAGCTGCAAATGGAACGGATCGATGTCGAGCGCATTCTGGCGCTTGGCGCCTACGAGGGCGTGCAGGCCACGGGTCTGCTTTCCGGAACCCTGCCCGTGCGCCTGGAGGCGACTGGCCTCACCGTCACGGCGGGCGCACTGCACGCGGAGTCACCGGGGGGCAGCATCCGCTATGAAGGGGGCGCGGGCAGCGGCAATGCAGCGGTCGACTTCGTCAACACCACGCTGAGCAATTACCGCTACGATGCGCTGAGCGCCAGCGTGAACTATCTGCCCGATGGGGAACTGGCGCTCGGCGTGCAGATGCAGGGCGTGAATCCGGACAACAATCCGCAGCAGCGTATCAACCTGAATCTGAACATCAGCGACAACATTCCCTCGCTGCTGCGCAGCCTGCAGGCCGGCCGTTCCGTCACCGAGGCCGTGGAAGCGCATCTGCGTGCTCGTTGACAGACGACAGTGCACATCCCCTGCCATGGGCACTGTCTGGAGCGAGCTTAAGCTTGCGTTCATCCAGCTCTGCTATAGTGCAGCCATGAATGGATCAACAGCCTTGACGGAATGCCCATGACCTCGCGAACCCTGACTCTGCTACTGACAGGTTTGACGCTCCTGCAGGCCTGCACCCCGACCGTGCAGGTGGCAATGCCGTCGGAACCCATCACCATCAACCTCAACGTCCGCATCGAACACGAGATTCGCGTGAAGGTCGAGCAGGAACTCGATGATATCTTCAGTGCCGACAGCGGCTTGTTCTGACAGGAGACTCCCATGAATCGATTCACTCGAATCCTCTCGTTCGCCATGCTGTCCCTGTTGCTTCTGAGTCAGGGTGCGCTGGCAGCTACCCTGGAAGAAGCCAAGGCCGCCGGTCAGATCGGTGAGAAACAGGACGGCTACATCGGCCTCGTCCAGAGCAGTGTGCCTGCCGATGTGGCAGCGCTGGTGGAAAGCGTCAATGCGCAGCGTCGCGCTCGCTACGAGCAGATTGCGACGAGCAATGGCATTCCGGTGGCAGAGGTAGCCAAGCTGGCTTTCGAACGTGCCTTCGAGGCCACACGCTCAGGTCACTTCGTGGAGTCAGCGCCAGGACAGTGGGTACGCAAGCCCTGATCACTCAGCGCGGGAGGGCGAATCCTTTGCACTGCCAGCGGCTTCCAGCGCAAGCGCGTACAGCAGATTCTTCTTCACCCCGGTCAGGCGGGAGGCCAGCGCAGAGGCCTGCTTGACGGACAATTCCTCCAGCAGCACGCTGAGCACCCGTCGTGCCTCGGGCGGCACGTCGTCATGCGGGGACTCTTCCGCCCCGTGCAGCAGTATCACGAATTCCCCGCGCTGCTGATTGGCATCCGCGCGCAGCCATTGCTGCAAGCCGCTTAGGGTATCGCCGTGAATGGTCTCGAAGGTCTTGGTCAACTCACGCGCGATGACGGCCGGTCGCTCGCTGCCGAAGGCCTGCGCCATGTCATCCACACACTCCAGGATGCGATGGGGGGACTCGTAGAACACGAGTGTGCGAGCTTCGCTCTGCAGCGATTCGAACAGTTTCAGACGCGCAGCCTGCTTCGCCGGCGGGAATCCCTCGAAGGTGAACCGGTCGCTGGGAATGCCTGCCGCGGACAGTGCTGCGATGGCGGCACAGACTCCGGGCACAGGCACCACGCGCAGGCCGCGCGCACGCACGAGGCTGACCAGCCGGTAGCCTGGATCTGAAATCAGCGGGGTGCCCGCATCGGAAATCAGCGCGATCGACTGGCCTTCCAGCAAGCTGCGCAAGAGCTGATCGACGCGCGTGTCGTCGCTGAAATCATGATAGGACGCCATGCGCGTCTGTATGCCGAAATGCTGCAGAAGGCGGGCGCTGTGACGCGTATCTTCCGCTGCAATCAGGTCGACGGAGTTCAGGATCTCGATGGCGCGCATGCTCATGTCGCCAAGGTTGCCGATTGGCGTAGCCACGATGTAGAGCACACCGGCGGGCGCGTGGGTTGCAGTCATGACATCTCTTTGCGGGCAGACCCCGAGGAGCGAACGGGCACGCAGTATACACAGCCCTGCCCCGGCTCAGATACCGCGGCACATTGCCGCTCTAGAGCAACTGTAATAAGCTTCGGCCGACTTGTCCCCCGCTGCCCATCATCTATGAATCCCAAAGCTTCGTTTCCACGCGCACGACATGTCCTGCTGAGCCTGCTGGTGCCGGCACTGCTGTCCTGCAGCAGCTCGGCTCCCCAGGCGCCGGTCGTCCCCGCGCAGGAAGTCGAGAAGACGCCGCAGCTGAGCGCAGTGGACGGCATTCTGGTGCAGGCACGACGCAGCGCCTCGCCCCTCGCCGAATCCCTGTACCTGGATGCCGCGCGTCTGCAGCTTGACTCCGGATTCACCGAGGATGCCGCCCAACTTCTGGACGCTCTGGAAGAGGACGGGGACCTGCCCAGCAACCTGCGCATGCGCCATGCACTGCTTGCTGCAGAAGTGGCCCTGATCCGAGGTGATGCCAGAGCTGCATTGCGTCGTCTCGATGGAGCACCTTCTACCGATGCGGCCAATCAGAGTCAGGACTCGCAGATTGCGCTGCGTTCGCTGCGCGCCAAGGCACTGGAACTGGCCGACGAGCCCATGAGTGCTCTGCGCGAGAGAATACAACTGGCCCCCATGCTCAGTGGCGAGGCCCAGCGGGAGAATCACAATGCGATCTGGGCCACCCTCTCCAGGGCCAACCTTGCGCAGCTCAATGCCGGCAGCAGCACTGACTCCTACGAGCTGCGTGGCTGGCTGGAACTGCAGCGCCTGAGCAACGGAACGCAGCACAACATCCAGGACCAGCTCGATGCGATCGACCAGTGGCGCAACATCTGGGCTCAGCACTCCGCAGCGAGCAATCTGCCGGACGCCTTGTCGATGCTGTACGAACTATGGGAGACAAGACCCGCGGAAATCGCCCTGGTGCTGCCCATACAGGAGCCATTGGGCAAGGCCATCAGCGAAGGATTCATGAGTGCCTACTACGAGGATCTCGCGCGCGGTCGCGAAGTGCCACGTGTCCGCATCTATGACACCAGCTTCAGGACAGACGTGCTGGTGTTCTACGATCAGGCCGTGGACGACGGCATCAAGCTCATCATCGGCCCGGTGCTCAAGGATGCCGTCAGACGCATGCAACGCTCGGGCAGACCCATGCCTGTCACCACGCTCGCATTGAATTATGGCGACCCCGGCACACCCTATCTTCAGGATCTCTATCAGTTCGGCCTGGCGCCTGAGGACGAGATCCAGCAGGCTGCGCAGACGGCCTGGGCCGCCGGCCACCGCAATGCGGCCGTGCTGACACCGGCGGGCGAGGAGTATCTGCGCATCCAGGACACTTTCGTTTCCTACTGGAACTCACTGGGAGGGCGAGTTGTGTCGATCGACAACTTCACCGAGGCAAGGGACTATTCTCCGGTGGTGAAGCGCATTTTCAGCATCGATGCCAGCGAGGCAAGGGCGGAGCAGATCCGCAGTCTGATTCCGCGCAGCAGCATCGAATTCGTGCCACGCCGACGTCAGGATGTGGACTTCATCTTCCTGCTGGCCAACCCGGCGGAAGGGCGGCAGATCATGCCGACGCTTTCCATCAATTACGCGGGCGACGTGCCGGTCTATGCCATGCCATCGATTTACGACGGTGGCAGCAATGCGGCGGCGAATCAGGACCTGAACGGCATCATCTTCAATGATGCGCCGTGGATTCTGGAACAGTCCGACCCGCTGAAGAGCGCTGCCGACAGCACATGGACCAGTGCCTCCGGCCCCGTGCAGCGCCTGCGTGGCATGGGCGTCGACGCGTATCGACTGCATCTGCGCATGCTGCAGATGCATGCATTTCCCTACACTCGACTCGACGGCGCCACCGGCACCCTGAGCATGCAGCCGGATGGCAGTGTGCGCCGGGAACTGCTTAATGCGGTGGTCATCAATGGCGCTGCCAGCCTGCTGAACGAGTGATTCCTGCCTATACTCCTGGTAAGCCCGCACCAGTGAGTGTTGCCCCATGTCCAGTCGCGAATATCCCGGCAAGCGTGCCCTTGGCATGCAGCTTGAGCGGCATGCCGCGCGCTATCTCTCGCATCAGGGAATGACCCTGCTCCAGCGCAATTTCCAGTGCAAGCTGGGCGAGATCGATCTGATCATGCGCGACAGGAACACCCTTGTCTTCGTCGAGGTTCGCTTTCGGCGCAGCAACAGTCATGGCAATGCCTGCGCCACGGTGGACTGGCGCAAACAGCGCAAGCTGCAGAGAGCGGCACAGGTGTTTCTCTTGCGCAGCGGCTTGCGCGAGCAACTCCCCTGTCGCTTCGACGTGCTGGGCATCTCCCGCGACGCGCGCTCTGGTGCGCTGCAGTTTGACTGGATTCCGGCAGCATTCACTCTGCCGGATTGACGAAGTCCGTTCAGGGCCAGGTCAGCCTTTCGTGGACAGTTCATGAATTTGAAGTAGAATGCCGGTCGATACTCAAGAGCGGCAACTGCACTACATGGATCTGCAGACACGGGTTTCACAGCACTTCAATCACAGTATTGCAACCAAGCAAGGGGCGGCGACCACGTTGGCGCCGGTGGTGGCAGATGCCGGTGAACTCATGGCCCGCGCTCTTCTCGCGGGTGGCAAGGTGCTTTGTTGCGGCACTGCGGGCTCGGGCGGACTCGCGCAGTATTTTGCTTCGACCCTGCTCAATCGCTTCGAGCGTGAGCGCCCGGGTCTGCCGGCGCTGGCCCTGAATGCCGACACGCAGACACTGACTTCCATCGCGAACGACCTGACCTACAGGGAAGTGTTCGCGCAGCAATTGCGCGTGCTCGGCCAGGAGAACGATGTCCTGCTGGCCATATCCGCCACCGGCAACTCGCGCAGTGTGGCCGAGGCCGTCAAGCTTGCCCGCAGCAGGGGGCTGCGCACCGTGGCACTCACAGGGCGCGATGGAGGCGATGTGGCCGATCTGATGGGTGAGCAGGACATCGAGATTCGCGTGCCCGCTCAGTCGGTCGCCCGAATACAGGAAGTGCATCTGCTGGTCCTTCACAGTCTGTGTGACCTGATAGACATTCAAATTTTTGGAGAGGATGAATCGTGAATATACAGAAACTGTTGTTGGCAGCCTGCCTCGTTCTCAACGCAGGATGCACCTCGATCCTGGTGGCAACGACCGATGAGAATGGTCTGCACGAAGAACCCGGTGTGCGCACTGCCGGAACCATCGTCGAGGACGAATCCATCGAGACCAAGGTTGAAGTCAACATGAAGTCCATGGAACCAGCCTTCCGCGACGCGCACTTCAACGTCATCAGCCACAACGGCGTCGTCCTGCTGGTCGGACAGGTGCAGTCGGAGGCCCTGAAGATCCGCGCAGGGCAGATTGCGGCCGAGGCCAGCACCCAGGTGCGCCGAGTGCATAACGAGCTCGAGGTAGCAGGCCAGACCACCATGCTCGCACGGACCAACGACAGCTGGATCAGCACCAAGGTGCGCACACAGATGGCTGCCAACAGTGACGTCCCCTCGGGGAGAATCCGCGTGATCACCGAAAACAGCGTGGTCTATCTCATGGGAATGGTGTCACAGGCGGAAGGCGACCGTGCCGCTCTGCTGGCACGCAACGTGGCTGGCGTGTCACGTGTCGTGAAAGTCTTCGAGTACATCTGACGCGGGACATCTGGAATGGCTGCCGTGCCCGGCAGCCTACTTCACGACTCGCAAGGAAGGTTTGGCAGGCTTGCCCTTGGCAGCCTTGCCGGCCCCTGAATCCACCACGGCAGCAGGCGCACGCGGCGTTGGCGGTTGCGGCTTCTCCGGATCGAACACCATCCCTTGACCATTCTCCCGGGCATAGATCCCCATCACCGCGCCAATCGGCACGTACACTGGAGTGGGAATGCCGGCAAAGCGCCCGTTGAACTCAAGAGCATCATCCCTGATCAAGAGCCCCTGCACTGCGGCTGGCGCGATATTGAGAATGATCTGACCATCCTTGACGTGTTCCTGTGGCACCTGGACGCCTTGCCCGTAGGCATTGACCAGGATGTAAGGAGTACAGGAGTTTTCCAGAATCCACTCGTAGAGTGCCCGGATGATGTAGGGACGGCTGGAGGTCATGGTCATACCTTGCACCATGAGGGGCAATGAACGGACGGGGCATCATTCAGCATGGACGTGCCCTCGCTCATTCAAAGCATTTCCCTTTCCTGTTCCGAGAGGCTTGCGCGCACGGAGTCACGGGTGAACAAGCGCGCACGGTACTCCAGCAAAGGCTGCAGAGCCTTGGTCTCAGCGAGTTCGATGCCCATGGCGGGGAGGCGCCACAGAATGGGCGTGACACAGCAATCGACGATGGTGAATTCATCACTCATGAAAAAGGGCTTTTCGGCAAAGATCGGCGCAATCGACACCAGACTCTCACGCAATTCCTTGCGCGCCTTGTCCAGTTCCGCCGCAGAGCCCTTGCCTGCCATGATGAAATCGACAAGTGAGCACCAGTCGCGCTGGATACGGTACATCCAGAGACGGCTTTGCGCACGTGCCACAGGATAGACCGGGAAGAGCGGCGGGTGAGGGAACCGCTCATCCAGGTACTCCATCATGATATTGGCTTCGTACAGCACCAGATCACGATCCACCAGCGTCGGCAAGGTGTTGTAGGGGTTCAATGACGAGAGGTCTTCCGGCTTCTTGTCGGGGTCCACATCGATTGTCTCGACAGTGACCCCTTTTTCGGCCAGAACGATCCGCACACGGTGACTGTACTGACTGGCACCGTCCGAGTAGAACGTCATTGAAGAACGCTTAGCGACTACACCCATCTAAAACCTCAGCTCTTGGATCGACCGGGACATGAAACCCGGATCAGTGAATCTTCTTCCAGTATTCGCGGTTCAGCAGTGTCACGAACACCAACAGAATCGCGAGGAACCCAAGAACAAAGAAGCCCATGTACTCGCGCTGCGCACGCATCGGTTCGCCGATGTAGTAAAGGAAGTTCACGATGTCAGCCACTGTACGGTCGAACTCCTCGGGCGACATGCTGCCAGTGCCTTCCACATGCTCAGGCTCGCAGTGAGCCACGTCACCACCAGCACACACGACATCCCCCTGCAGCTCATGCAGCACATTCGGCATACCCACGTTCGGGAACACCACGTTGTTCACACCCCAGGGACGGGACGGATCAGCATAGAAGGTGCGCAGGTACGTGTAGAGCCACTCCGGACTGCGCACACGACCGATCAGCGTGAGATCGGGGGGCGGGGCACCGAACCAGTTCTTGGCATTGTCGGTGGACATCGCGTTCTCCATGAGATCACCGATCTGGTGGTCGTTGAAGATCACGTTCTCGAGGATCACGTCTGTCGGAATGCCAAGGTCCATGGCAGTGCGCTCGTAACGGGCGTACTGCAAGGAGTGACAGGCCACGCAGTAGTTCATGTAGTACTTGAAGCCGTTCTGCAGGGAGTCCTGATCACGCACGTCCACTTCCACGTGATCGAGCGGCACATTGGATTCCGCGCCGACAGCCTTCAGGGGCAGGAACACCAGCGCAGCCAGCAGACCTATGCTGATGACCAGCTGCTTCCAGGTGATCCAGCGACCAGTCACGCGAGTCGGCTCCGGGAAGGTCTGTTCCTTGGAGGTATACCAGGGCATCAGGACGAAGAAGCCGAAGTAGACCACGGTCATGATCTGCGCCAGGAATGTGCGAGCCGGGCTGACAGACATGGTGCCGAGTACACCCAGGATGATGAAGGAAACCGTGAAGGCCAGCAGCGCAATGCGACTGCCCCAGCCCTTGTAGCGAATGGACTTGACTGGGCTGCGGTCGAGCCAGGGCACGACGAACAGAATGGCGATGGCACCGAACATCACGATCAGCCCCCAGAACTTCGCATCGATGCCGAACAGTGGAACGGTCACGGCACGCAGCATGGAGTAGAAAGGCGTGTAGTACCACACTGGGACGTGTTCCGGAGTCTTCAGCGGATCCGCTTCCTGGAAGTTGGCGTGTTCCAGGAAGTAACCGCCCATTTCCGGAACGAAGAATACAACGAAGCAGAATACGAACAGGAACACGGTGATGCCCACGAGGTCATGCACGGTGTAGTAAGGGTGGAAGGGCACGCCGTCTAGCGGAATGCCATCCGGCCCCTTGTTCTTCTTGATCTCGATGCCATCGGGGTTGTTGGAACCCACTTCGTGCAGGGCCAGCAGGTGCAGCACCACCAGGGCGAGCAACACGATCGGCAGTGCAACGACGTGCAGCGCAAAGAAGCGGTTCAGGGTGGCGCCGGAGATCAGGTAATCACCGCGCACCCAGACCAGCAGGTCCTCACCGATGACGGGAATCGCCCCCACCAGTGACACAATCACGTTCGCACCCCAGTAGGACATCTGCCCCCAGGGAAGTACATAGCCCATGAAGCCCTCGATCACGAGCACGAGGTAGATGGCCATGCCGAACACCCACACCAGCTCACGCGGCTTCTTGTAGGAGCCGTACATCAATCCACGGAACATGTGCAGATAGACAACGATGAAAAAGGCCGATGCGCCGGTGGAGTGCAGATAGCGCAGCAGCCAGCCCCACTCGACGTCGCGCATGATGTACTCGACGGACGCGAAGGCAGCTTCAGCGCTGTTGGTGTAGTTCATTGTCAGCCAGATGCCGGTCAGCAGCTGCATGACCAGAACGACCAGAGACAGGACGCCGAAGAAGTACCAGAAATTGAAATTCTTGGGCGCGTAGTACTTGCTCATGTGCCGCTCCCACGCGGCAACGATTGGCAGACGATCATTGGTCCAGTCGCGAAGACCCGCGAGTGAAGACACTATCCAGCCGCTCTTGTTTGATGTGCTCATTATGCATTCACCCCGTCTTCACCAATGACCAGCACACTCTCGGACTCGTAATAATACGGAGGCACCTGCATGTTGCGTGACGCCGGGGAGCCCTGATACACCCTGCCTGCCAGATCGAAACGCGACCCGTGGCACGGGCAGAAGAAACCGCCCTTCCACTGCTCGTCAAACGGCTCTGCGCGAAGTTCGAGACGCGGTGTCGGAGAGCAGAACAGGTGGGGGCACAGGCCTACCAGCACGAGAATTTCGGGCTCACGCGAGCGATGGGGATTGGTGGCATATTCAGGCTGTTCGGGCTGCAGGGATTGCGGGTCCTGCACCGAATTGTCGAGTGTCGGGAGCGCAGCCAGAGCCTCGGCAGAGCGACGGACCACGAATATCGGACGACCGCGCCATGCGGGGATCGGGCCGAGAATGCCGCCCTCTTCAATCGTACTGATATCCACCCGGACAGCAGCACCGGCAGCCCGCGCCTTGGCACTGGGGCTCCACGAGCCGACAAAGGGGACTGCAGCAGCAACCACACCTGCCACACCGACTACCGAGGTAGACCCCAACAAGAAACGCCTGCGGCCAGAATCAGTACCGTCTTCACTCACCGTGTTATCTCCTGAGCATTGGTAATTTACGAGCCCCCCTGAAGCCAAGGGGAAACCAGAGTTGAACCTGGAAAAAAGAGCAGAAAGGCGGCCCTGAAAGCGCGCCTGCATGCACCGGTCAAACAAATGCGGCGGATGGTAGTGAATTCGCCGATCTTATTCAAGTCCGGAACTCGCCAAAACCATGGCAACTTTTTGATTTGAATCAGAAATTTTATTTTTGGAAAACAAAAAGCGCCCGAACCGCGAGGCACAGGCGCTTTGTTTGCAAAACCAGCTTGGCAATCCGAACTGCACCACCTGACAGCAGTGCAGCACATGAATCAACGCTTGGAGAATTGCGGCCTCTTGCGCGCTTTGCGCAGACCGACCTTCTTGCGCTCCACGGCGCGGGCATCTCGAGTCACGAAGCCTGCCTTGCGCAGAACGGGACGCAGCTCGCCGTCATATTCCATCAGAGCACGCGTGATGCCATGGCGAATCGCACCGGCTTGACCGAAGCTGCCGCCGCCCTTCACGCTCACCATGACGTCGAACTTGTCTTTCAGCTCGACCAGCTCCAGCGGCTGCTGCACGATCATGCGCGCCACTTCGCGGCCGAAGAAGTTGTCCAGCGTACGCTTGTTGATGGTGATGTTGCCTGTACCGCGTGTCAGGAACACTCGTGCGGTCGCAGTCTTGCGTCGACCTGTACCGTAATATTGAGTCGTGGACATAGTGATGCTTAAACCTCGTTACAGTGTCAGCGCCTGGGGCTGTTGTGCAGTGTGCGGATGCTCGTTGCCGGCATATACCTTGAGTTTCTTGAACATCGCGCGACCCAGCGGAGTACGGGGCAGCATGCCTTTGACGGCCAGCTTGAGAACACGCTCTGGCGCCCTGTCGATCAGCTTGCCGAACGCAATGGACTTCATCCCACCAGGGAATGCGGAGTGAGAGTGATAGATCTTGTCCGTTTCCTTTTTGCCTGTCACTGCGACCTTCTCGGCGTTGATCACAACAACGTAGTCACCGGTGTCCACATGCGGCGTGTACTCCGGCTTGTGCTTTCCGCGCAGACGGCTGGCGATCTCGGCGGCAATGCGGCCGAGCGTCTGGCCTTCGGCGTCCACAAGCAGCCAGTTGTGTTCAACATTCTGCGGTTTCGCGATAAAGGTCTTCATTTACTTTCACCAAAAGGGCGTTGTCTTCAAGGAGCGCGAATACTACCGAAGCAACTTCATTAGTTCAAGCATTAAATCGCCGCGAATCTGGCTGCCAGCGGCCCTGTGCCGGGCTGGATTCAAGGCCGGTGTTCACGTCCAAGGTAGTCCTTGGACTGCATTTCCAGCAACCGACTGCGAGTGCGTTCGAACACGAACGCCAGCCCGTTTCCCTGGTACAGCACTGGCAGCTCGACCTCCGCCGACAGGATCAATTTCACATGGCGATCGTACAGTTCATCGACCAGATTGATGAAGCGCCTTGCCCTGTCGTCACTGCCGTCATCGAGCCGGGGCACATTGCTAAGCAGGATGGTGTGATAGATCCTGGCCAGTTCGATGTAGTCATAAGCGCTGCGCGGACCACCGCAAAGATCCTCGAAGTCGAACCAGATGACATCCTCGGACGCCGCCAGCACGGGAATCTGCCTGCCAAGAACCTCCACGAAGCCTCCCTCCTCAACATGCGCGTGTTCAGTCACCATGCGCCGGAAACACTGTGACATGAGCTCCTGAGTCGACTCATTCAGCGGCCAGTGATAGACACTCGCCTGCTGCAGTCGTCGCAGGCGATAGTCGATGCCGGCATCCAGGTGAACAATCTCGTTGCGCGCCTTCAACAGGGCGATGGCAGGGAGGAAGCGCTCGCGCTGCAGGCCGTTCTGATAGAGCTGATCGGGCTCGATGTTCGAGGTCGCCACCAGAACCACTCCTTCATCCACCAAATGCGTCAGCAGCCCCCCCAGAATCATCGCGTCACCGATGTCTGACACGAAGAATTCGTCAAAGCAGAGCACTCCAGCCTCTTCCGCGATGGTTCGGGCCACGATCTCGAGCGGGTTCTTCTGCTGTTTCAGGCCGCGCAATTCCGCGTGCACCCGCTGCATGAATCGGTGGAAATGCGTCCTCATCTTGCGTTGTACCGGGAGGCTCTCGAAGAACACATCCATCATGTAGGTCTTGCCACGCCCGACGCCACCGTGCACATAGAGCCCCTTGATCGTCTCGGTGCGATGCTTCAGGAACAGGGGCTTCAGCCAGTCGAGGGGCGACTGCCGCTTGCTCTCGCGCGCCACCAATTCATCGTGCAGACGCTGGAAGTGCATCAGTGCCGCGGCTTGTGCCGCATCCTCGACAAGCACGCCATTGGCCACATCCATGGCGTAGCGCGCCGTCGGGGACATGGGGACGGAGAGAGAATTCGACATGCTGACTGCAATCCCGGGGTGAAAGACTGGGCATTCTACGGCAGGCAGGCCGAGGCAGACCAGCGAGTCGCCTGTGCAGCGGCCTGCCGGGCAAGGAATCTCCTGACACCATCGGAGACCTCAGGCTATACTTGCGCCAGTTCCGATTTCCGGTGCCGCACCCGGCACCCAGGCGCAGCAGAGAGGGATTGCACAGTGATGGTATGGGTTATCGGCTTCATTTGTCTGGTTGTCGGCGCCGCCGCCGGGTACTTCCTGGCCGGGCGCGTCAGTGCCAGTCCCACCCGCATCGCCGAGCTTGAAACCCAGTTGCAGGAACTGCAGCGCAGTCACTCTCGCTACCGCGATGAAGTCAGTGAGCATTTCAGCACAACTGCCGACCTGGTGCAGCAGATGACCGACAGTTACCGGGATGTGTACCAGCACCTGGCCAGCGGCGCGCAGGATCTGTGTTCTGGCGAAGTGGCTCGCCGCATGCTGCCTGCCTCCTCCGACGCTCTGCTGGGACGCATGCCGGACGATGAGAACATTCCTGTGCATGCGCCGCGCGACTATGCGCCCAAGCAGTCGCCCGGCCAGAGCGGCGCCTTGTCCGAAGGATTCGGGCTGGAGAAGATCCGCGAGTCCGACAAGGACTACCTCTGACGGCGTTGCCACACCCTCTGCCCTGTTGATCCCTGAACCCGGAGTCGGAAGGTACCTGCTAAGGACCTCGGCTAGACTCCCACGAGAAAGTGAATCGCGATGACTGACTACAACCTGACGCACCTCAAGCAACTGGAAGCCGAGAGCATTCACATCATTCGTGAAGTCGCGGCGGAGTTCGACAATCCCGTCATGCTCTACTCCATCGGCAAGGACTCGGCCGTGATGCTGCATCTGGCCATGAAGGCGTTCTATCCAGGCAAGCCTCCCTTCCCGCTCCTGCACGTGGACACGACCTGGAAGTTCCGCGAGATGATCGAGTTCCGCGATCGCCATGTGAAGAAGCTCGGTCTCGATCTGATCGTCCACATCAATCAGGAAGGGGTTGATGCAGGCATCGGGCCATTCACTCATGGCAGCGAGAAACACACCGATGTCATGAAGACCCAGGCGCTGCGCCAGGCACTGAACAAGTACCGCTTCGACGCGGCCTTCGGCGGTGCGCGCCGCGACGAAGAGAAATCACGTGCCAAGGAAAGGGTGTTCTCGTTCCGCGACAAGAACCATGGCTGGGACCCGAAGAACCAGCGTCCCGAGCTGTGGAACATCTACAACTGCAAGGTCAACAAGGGCGAAAGCATCCGCGTCTTCCCGCTGTCGAACTGGACCGAACTGGATATCTGGCAATACATCTACCTCAATAACATCGAGATCGTGCCGCTCTACTTTGCCAAGGTACGCCCCGTGGTACGCATGGATGGGGTGGACATCATGGTGGATGACGAACGCATGCCGCTTGAAGGTCGCAAGGTGGAGTACAAGATGGTGCGCTTCCGCACACTGGGCTGCTATCCGCTGACCGGCGCAGTGGAGTCCACTGCCACCACCTTGCCGGAGATCATCCAGGAAATGCTGCTCGCCACGACGTCCGAGCGCCAGGGTCGCCTGATCGACAGTGACAAGGCAGGCTCCATGGAAGACAAGAAGCGCAAGGGCTACTTCTGACCGTCACTCCCACATTCTCGAGTCAATTGCCAAGGCCAGGTTTCACGACATGTCACATCAATCGGATCTCATCAGCACGGACATCAATGCCTATCTCGCCCAGCACGAGCGCAAGGAGCTGCTGCGGCTGCTGACCTGCGGCAGCGTGGACGACGGCAAGAGCACGCTGATCGGCAGGCTGCTGCACGACTCCAAGATGATCTATGAAGATCAGCTCAATGCCATCAAGGCCGACAGCGTCAAGTCCGGCACCACCGGCGGTGCCATCGATCTGGCGCTGCTCGTGGACGGCTTGCAGGCAGAACGTGAACAAGGCATCACCATCGACGTGGCCTATCGCTATTTCTCCACGGCACGGCGCAAGTTCATCATTGCCGACACGCCCGGCCACGAGCAGTACACCCGAAACATGGCCACCGGGGCTTCCACCTGCGACCTGGCGATCATCCTGATCGACGCCCGCCACGGCGTGCAGATCCAGACCCGCCGCCACAGCTTCATCACCTCGCTGCTGGGCATAAGGCACATTCTTGTCGCCATCAACAAGATGGACCTGGTGGACTACAGCCAGGAGGTGTACGAACGTATCAAGGCCGATTACCTGCAATTCAGCTCGCGTCTCGCCCAGGCCGATTTCCAGTTCATACCGATGTCAGCGCTCAATGGCGACAACGTGGTGAACCCGAGCGAACACATGCCCTGGTACAGTGGCCCGACCTTGATGGCCACACTGGAAACCGTGGAGATCGCAAAGGACCGCAACCTGCGTGATCTGCGCTTCCCGGTGCAGTACGTCAACCGCCCCAACCTCAACTTCCGCGGCTTCTGCGGCACCATTGCCTCGGGCATCGTGCGCAAGGGAGACGAGATCATCGTGCTGCCCTCGCAGAAGAGCAGCCGCGTGAAATCCATCGTGACCCACGATGGCGAACTCGAAGCCGCCTTCACGGACATGGCCGTGACCTTGACGCTGGAGCACGAGATCGACATCAGCCGCGGCGACATGATCGTGCACAGCGACAATTTCCCGCTGGTCACCGACGCGTTCGACGCCACCCTGGTGTGGATGATCGAGCAGCCCATGCTGCCGGGCAAGCTCTATGACTTCAAGCTGGGCACCAAGACGGTGAGCGGCAGAGTCTCGACCTTGCAGCACCGCATCGACGTCAACACACTGGAGAAAAGCCCGGCACCAACGCTGGAGTTGAACGAGATCGGTCTGTGCAGCATCAGTGTCGAGAAAACGGTATGCATTGACGACTACACGGCCAATCGCAGCACCGGGGCGTTCATCGTCATCGATCGTCTCACCAATGTGACAGTCGGAGCGGGGATGATTCACGCTCATGCCACCGGGCACGAACACCCTGTCGGAGTGCCCGGCAGCACCCATCATGTCACTCGTGAGGAACGAGCCGCGCGCTATGGCCAGCAGCCGGCCACGATTCTGTTCGTCGGCGTTTCTGGCGCGGGCAAGACAACACTGGCTCACGCCCTGGAACGTCGCCTCTTCGACATGGGGCGGGTAAGCACCGTGCTGGATGGCAAGGCCATGCGCCAGGGTATCAGCCGGGATCTGAGCCACGACGAGGCCGGCCGCGCAGAGAACCTGAGGCGCAGCGCCCATATCGCACGACTCATCAACGATTCCGGCGTGATCTGCTGCGCCGCCTTCGTCGCTCCCGGCAACGATGCACGCGAGCACGCCATCAGTGTGATTGGCAGTGACAACTGCCTCATCGTCCATTTGAACCCGTCCATGGAGGTGTGCCGACAGCGTGATCCGAGCGGCCTTTATGCGGCCGCGGAATTGTCCGGCGGCCAGGACGTGCCGGGTGTCTCGTATCCCTACGAAGCGCCCGAACAGGCCGTGCTGACACTGGACACCGGCGCTCTCTCGATCGACGAGTGCGTGAATCAGGTGGTGAAACTGCTCAAGGGCCGCAGGATCATCTGATCCTTTCGGCCCCTCGCCTAGACAGGATTGTCGATATCGACAAACTCGTGCACGATGCCAAAGCGTTGCACAAGATGTGCGGCCAGTGCCTGCACGCCGTAGCGCTCGGTGGCGTGATGGCCGGCCGCAAAGAAGTGCAGGCCGGTTTCCCGCGCGATATGGATCGTCTGTTCTGATGCCTCACCCGTGATGTAGGCATCCACACCCGCCTTCACCGCCAGTTCGATGAAATTCTGCGCCGCCCCCGTGCACCAGGCCACCGTTCGGATCGGTGACGCAACACCCGCAACGTGCAGCGGTGCGCGTCCGAGCGACTGCCGCAAATGCGCACACATGGCTCTTCCTTCGAGTGGCTGCGCCAGCGTCCCGGTCAAGCCGATGCTGTTGTTGTTCTGCTTGCCCAGATCCCCCGTTACGCTGAAGCCAAGCAATGCACCAAGCCTGGCGTTGTTGCCCAAAAGCGGATGCACGTCCAGCGGCAGATGATAGGCCAGAAGACTGATGTCATTTTCGAGCAGCACTCGCATGCGATTGCGCTTGATGCCGGTGATGGAGGCATCCTCGCCGCGCCAGAAGTAGCCGTGATGAACAAGAATCGCATCGGCCTGCAGTTCCACCGCACGATCGATGAGTGCCTGACACGCGGTCACCCCGCTGACAAGACGCCTCACCTCCCTTCTTCCCTCCACCTGCAAGCCATTGGGACAGTAGTCATTGAACTGCTCGGGGCGCAGCAGCGTCTTGATTTCCTTGAGCAGATCATCAAGCAGGACCATCATCGGAATTCACCTTCACTTGTCACGGGTTTGCTCGCATAATGGCGGCTCTTTCGAACCAGCGCGCGGCGTATGGTAGCAGAGTGTCCGGCACCAGCCCGAGTTGCGGCGAGCTCCCATGAAAAAGTTTCTGCAATTCATCAGCTGGCCTGTCGTTGCCGGTGTCCTCTTCGCCGTCATCCTGGTGCAGTATCAGCAGATCTCTCGGTTGTCGGACCTGATCAACGCCATGCCTGCTGTTCCGGCAAGCACGCAGACGAGCTCCGCCGCCGATGATTTTTCCCTCGCACAGGCCGTTGATCGTGCAGCCCCCTCCGTGATCAGCATTCACTCGACCATCCGGCAGCAGATTCAACTGCCTCCGGTGGAGGAGATCCCCCCGATCTTTCGCAATCTGCTCGAGAACATTCCCGCCGAACGCTCTTACAACAGCCTGGGATCAGGGGTCATCGTCAGCGATGAAGGTCATGTGCTGACCTCCCTGCACGTGATCGAGGGTGCCGAAGACATCGAAGTGCGTTACGCGGATGCCGGCAACAACACCTTCATCAGCGCGGCGCACCTGATCGGCTCCGACCCAGGCACCGATCTCGCCCTGCTGCAGATCGAGGTCGAAGGCTTTCCGCCGCCCATCCCCATCGGTTCCTCGGACGACGTGCGCGTAGGCGACACTGTGCTCGCCATCGGCTTTCCCAGCCAGGAGCTGATCAGCCAGAAGTCTGTCTCGCGTGGCATCGTCAGTGCACTGGGCATCCCACAGAACGGACTGCCCATCGTGGACTACATCCAGACGGATGCGGCCATCAACTACGGCAATTCGGGCGGCGCGCTGGTCAACTCTCGCGGCGAGCTTATCGGCATCAATTCCTTCATTTACTCGCAGTCAGGGGGGTCCGACGGCATCGGCTTCGCGGTTCCCATCAACAAGGCCATGGGCGTCGTGGATCAGCTGCTGACCTTCGGCGAAGTGAGTCCGGGTTACCTGGGGGTGATCACTGGCGAGATGCTGACCGAGGAAACCAGCCTCAATTTCTTCGGTCGCGCTGATGTGGAGGGCCTGTTGATCGAACAGGTGAATGCCGCAAGCCCCGCGGAACAGGCTGGCATCAAGGCGGGCGACGTCATGACCGCCATTGACGGGCTGGCCATCAACAGCGTCATCAGCGCGATCGATCAGATCAACCGCAAGGCGCCAGGGCAGACCGTCACTCTGGGCATCTACCGCGAAGGCGAGACCCTGGAGATTCCGGTGGAACTCGGCACCGGCAGCTCGCAGTACCGCATCCCGGAAATCCCCGGCAATTGAGCGCTCAGCGGCGGTAGTCCGCCGACAGGGCGTGAGCCTGCAGAAACTCGTTTCCCGCCAGCTCCGACGCGATACCGGCCAGAGTTGCCGCACCTTCCCGCGAACAATGGATGATCGAACTGCGCTTCTGGAAGTCGTAGACCCCCAGCGCCGAGAAGAAACGTGCCGTCCCTGAGGTGGGCAGCACATGGCTCGGCCCCGCGCAGTAGTCCCCCAGCACTTCAGCACTGTAGCGCCCAAGGAACAGGGCGCCGGCATGGGTGATGCGTTCGGCCAGCAGATCGGGCTTGTCCACCGACAGTTCGAGATGCTCGGGAGCAATTCGGTTGCTGATGTCCGCTGCCTCTTCCAGAGTCTGGCAGAGGATGAAAATGCCCCGATTGGCAAGGGACTTGCGAATGATCTCGCGACGCTCCATGGTCGGCAGCAGTCGTTCGATGCTCGCCTGCACCCGGTCCAGGTACTCGGCACTGGGACAGATCAGGATCGACTGCGCCTGCTCGTCATGCTCCGCCTGCGAGAACAGATCCATCGCGATCCAGTCCGGGTCGGTCAGCCCGTCGCAGAGGATGGTCAGCTCGGAGGGGCCGGCAATCATGTCGATGCCCACCTCCCCAAACACATGCTTCTTGGCGATCGTGACGTAGATGTTGCCCGGGCCGGTGATCTTGTCCACCTTGGGCACGCTCTGCGTCCCGTAGGCCAGCGCCGCAATGGCCTGAGCGCCCCCGACAGTGATCACGCGCTCGACGCCGGCGAGTGCGGCAGCCGCGAAAATCAGGTCGCCCTGCTCGCTCCAGCGCGTGGGCACCGCCGCGATGATCTGACGGACGCCCGCCACCTGGGCAGGAATGCCGTTCATCAGCATGGACGATGGATAATTGGCCTTGCCCCCGGGCACGTAGATGCCGACACGGTCCAGCGGGCTGATTTTCTGCCCGTAGACGGAGCCTTCGCTATCCTGATACTGCCAGGACGATTGTTTCTGTCGTTCGTGGTAATCACGGATTCTGGCGGCAGCCTCGCGCAGGGCGGTGGCCTGACGGGCCGGCAGGCGCTCGAGGCTGGTCTGCATCTGCTCGCGACCAACGGTCAGTTGCGCGATGCTGTCAGCCTCGACGCGATCGAAGCGCCGGGCGTACTCCAGCAGAGCCTCGTCGCCGCGTGTGGCGACGTCGGCCAGAATGCCACTGACCAATAGGTTGATCTGCGGGTCGCCCAGCATGGCGCGGTTGAGTCTGGCACGCAGGGCCGTGTCGAAGTCGCCGGCACGCGAGTCCAGGCGGACGATGGCGGGAAAATCAATGCTCATGGGACAGTCTCACACCTGCGCTCTGGCCTCGACAGCATCAGCGAGGCACTGCAGCAGCGGCTTGATCAGCGCGTGTTTCATCTTCAGCGCTGCCTTGTTGACGATGACCCGGGAGCTGATCTGGGCGATCAGCTGCAGGGGTTCCAGTCCATTGGCCTTGAGGGTGTTGCCGCTGTCCACGATGTCCACGATCAGGTCGGCCAGCCCCATGGACGGCGCCAGTTCGAGCGCACCGTTGAGCTTGATGACATCGACCTGCACACCCTGCTCGGCAAAGTAGCGCTTGGTGATGTTGGCGAACTTGGTGGCGACCTTGATGCGACCGGCCACCGGCGCAGCGCCGACCGGCGCAGCCGTCATCAGCCGGCACCTGGCAAGCTTCAGGTCGAGCGGCTCGTAGAAGCCTTCGCTGCCGTGTTCTAGCAGCAGATCCTTGCCCACGACCCCCAGATCGGCACTGCCGAACTCGACATAGGTCGGCACGTCGGAACCTCGGATCACCATGATCTGTACGCCGGGCAGGGTGGTGTCGAAGATCAGCTTGCGACTGCTGTTGATGTCTTCCAGCGGTGCGATGCCCGCCGCCTCGAAGAGAGGCAGCACCTCGTCCAGAATGCGCCCCTTGGTGAGCGCGATCACAATCTTCTGACCGTTGTTGGAATTCATGGGACGCTCATGCCTTCAAGAGGGAATCCGACGGATGCGGGCACCAAGCAGCTGCAACTTTTCTTCGATGCACTCATAGCCACGATCGATGTGATAGATGCGATCCACGATGGTCTGACTGTCCGCCACGAGACCGGCGATGATCAGACTGGCCGAGGCACGCAGGTCAGTGGCCATCACGGGCGCTCCCTTGAGCGCGGACACGCCGGTCACGATCACGGTGTTGCCTTCCACATGCATGGAGGCGCCCATGCGATTCATCTCGTGCACGTGCATGAAGCGATTCTCGAACACTGTCTCGGTGATGGAGCCGGACCCTGAGGCCACGGCATTCAGGGCCGTGAACTGCGCCTGCATGTCCGTCGGGAAGGCGGGATAAGGCGCAGTGCGCAGTGACACTGACTTCGGTCGCTTGCCATGCATGTCGAGTTCGATCCAGTCCTCGCCCACGCGAATGTCGGCGCCGGCTTCCACCAGCTTGCTCAGTACGGCCTCCAGGATATCCGGGCGCGTGTCCTTGACCTTGATGCGGCCCCGCGTGGCGGCAGCGGCAATCAGGTAGGTGCCGGTCTCGATGCGGTCCGGCATGACGGAATAGCTACAGCCGTGGAGCGACTTGCGCCCGTTGATCACGATGGTGTCCGTGCCCTGACCGTGGATATCGGCTCCCATGCGATTCAGGCAGTTGGCCAGATCGACGACTTCCGGCTCGCGCGCGGCGTTCTCGATGATGGTCTGACCATCGGCCAGCGTGGCGGCCATCATCACGTTCTCGGTGCCCGTCACGGTGCACAGGTCCATGAAGATGTGGGCGCCCTTGAGGCGACCATCCACCGAGGCCTTGATGTAACCGTCCTCCACGATGATGTTGGCGCCCATCTTCTCCAGCGCGCTGATATGCAGATTCACCGGCCGGCTGCCAATCGCGCAGCCGCCAGGCAGGGCGACTTCCGCCCGGCCGTGGTGGGCCAGCAGAGGGCCCAGCACCAGGATCGAGGCCCGCATGGTCTTGACCAGTTCATAAGGTGCGCTGAGCTGCCGGATGGAACCGCTGTTCACTTCCACATTGAGCTTTTCATCCACCACCGGCTCGACACCCATGCAGCCGAGCAGTTCCAGCATGGTCGTGATGTCGTACAGATGCGGCAGGTTGCATACCTGCACCGTGTCGCGTGTCAGCAGGGTGGCCGCCAGAATGGGCAGCGCGGAGTTCTTGGCACCCGCAATGCGGATCTCTCCGTTGAGGCTCACACCCCCTTGAATCAAAAGTTTGTCCATGTCGTCAGTGGTCCGGATCGGAAGGGGAATGATCAGAGTTGCGAGGCACGCTCGGCCACGGTCTGCAGTCGCATGCTGACCGCATGAATGGCCCCGGAGGCGATATGAGGATTGAGTATCTGGTAGATCTTCTGCTGTCGCTTCACGGCGTTCAGGCCGTCGAAGACATCCCCGGTGGCGTATACCTGGAACTTGCCGCCCTCCCCCTGCACCACGATGTCGCAAGCCGGAAGCTGTGCTGCCAGCATGTCCTTGATCTGATCTGCGTCTATTGCCATGAAATCTCCGTGTCGCCCCGAAGGCCTGGGCGCAAATGCCTACTGCCAGTTGTCAATGACCTGATCGATGTCATTGCCATGACGGTTCATCAGGGCCGAGAACTGGGTGAAATACTGACGGCGCAGGTTGATGCCGCCCACGTAAAGATTCTTGAGCTTCCACTCCCCCACGTCGTTGAGGAACAGCGTGTACTGCAGTTCCACCGTGGAGTTGTTGGCCGTGATCTGCATGCGCACATTGGTGTTGAGTGCAGGATCGGGCGAAGGCTCACCGGCCGGCAGGAAGACCAGTTCCTGACCGTCATAGCCGACCAGCGCCGCACCATAGAAGCGGGTCAGTGTCACGCGCAGCTTCTCGCCGAAACGGGTGATCTGCTCCGGGGTGGCCTGTTCGGCGTAGCGGGCCATCACCCCGATGGCAACCTCGTCGAAGTCCACGAAACCAGACAGCGACTCCTCGATGCTGGAGAAATAGCGCTCGCGGTCGGTTTCGAAATAGGGCTTCACTTCCTGCACCGTGGCCAGCAGGGCATTGACGGACTGCTCGGCCGACTGCAGGGCACTCTGCTCTTCAGCCGCATGTGCAAACAGCGGGAGGTTCAGAACAAGGGCGGAGGTGGCAAGCAGTTTTTTCAGTGATTTCACCAGTCTGATCTCCTGTATGGGCGCATGCGGGGGGCGTGGCTGCCCCTTTCGCCGGACGCGCAGAGTCTACCTCAATCCCGCAAGGCAATAAATTACTACTTGCAAAGAATGGCAATCCTTCGTCTAATTTGCCGCCGGCCTTCCAGCACCATCCGGACCTGTCCGCGACGGTAGAGGTTCAGGATTCCTGCCCATGTTCGACGGCACTTCCTGCCGACACGCGCAGCAGCGCGCGGCAACCCTTCGCGCGAGCCTGTCATTTCTGTACCATGAATTCAGAAAATGATTGCGGACAGAGACTGTCACCCGGCGCAACGCTTCAAGGAATTCGCAATGACCGACCAGAACCGCTTCATCGCCAGCGCGCTGCGCACCATCGACATCGAGCACCGAGCCATCGGCGAACTGTCGCAGCGCCTGGGCGCGGAATTTGCCTTGGCATGTGAACGCATGCTCCACTGCCGCGGTCGAATCATCGTGACGGGTATGGGCAAGTCCGGCCATATCGCCTCGAAGATCGCGGCCACCTTGTCAAGCACCGGCAGCCCCGCTTTTTTCGTGCACCCGGCCGAGGCGAGCCACGGCGACCTGGGCATGATCACGGACCAGGACGTGGTCCTGGCACTGTCCAATTCCGGCACCACCAGCGAGATTCTCGCAATCCTGCCCATTCTCAAGCGCAAGGGCATCCCCCTGATCAGCATGACCGGCGCGCCGCAGTCTCCCATCGCCCAGACCGCGGACATCCACATCGACGCGAGCGTCAAGGAAGAAGCCTGCCCTCTCGGACAGGCGCCGACCAGCAGCACCACCGTGGCGCTGGTGCTTGGGGATGCCATCGCCATGGCGCTGCTGGAAGCACGCGGATTCACGCTGGAAGAATTCGCTTTCTCCCATCCTGGCGGCCGTCTGGGTCGCCGACTGCTGCTCAAGGTCAAGGACATCATGCATGAGGGCGACGCCATCCCGCGCGTGCATCCTGACGCCCTGCTCAGCGATGCACTGCTGGAAATCACGCGCAAGGGCCTGGGAATGACCACCGTGGTCGACCCCGCCGGCGCCTTGTGCGGCGTCTTTACCGACGGGGACCTGCGCCGTACACTCGACTCCGGTCGCAATATCCGGGAAACCCGCATTGGCAGCGTCATGTCCAGCGGCGGCAAGAAAGTGAAGGAAAGCGCTCTGGCCACGGAAGCCGTCAGAATCATGCAGGAAAACAGCATCTACACCCTGATCGTGGTGGACGAGAACGAGTCTCTGCGCGGAGTCATACGCATGCATGATCTACTGCAGGCCAATGTGGTCTGACACCACGCGCCATATCCCGACGACATCAACAGGACACCTCCATGAATTTCGCCGCCGAGCCCACCGATATCCTGCAGCGTGCCCGCGACATCCGGCTGCTCTTGCTTGATGTCGACGGTGTGCTCACCGCCGGCGAGCTTTTCCTCAGTGACAGTGGTGAAGAGATCAAGGCCTTCAGTACCCTGGATGGACAAGGCATCAAGCTGCTGCAAGGCGCTGGGGTGCAGGTCGGCATCCTCAGCGGGCGCCGATCCACGCTGCTGACGCGTCGCGCGGAGAATCTGGGCATCAGCCTGGTCATCCAGGGGCGCGAGGACAAGCACACCGCCCTTCTGGAGCTGTGTTCCGCTCAGGGCCTGTCGCCCGCCGCAATCGCCTATGTCGGGGACGATTTGCCCGACATCCGCGTCATGAAGGCCGTCCACCTGGCCTTCGCTGTGCCCAACGCCCACGCGTCCGTCAAACAGGTGGCCCATGCCTGCACCAGTCTTGGCGGGGGACACGGTGCTGTGCGCGAAGTGTGCGATTTCATTTTGCAGGCTCAGGACAGATACGATGCTGCTCTTGCCCCCTACCTCTGAAGCCTCCGTGCCCACGCGAGCAGGCCTGCGCCAGCGCTCTGGACGCCTCTTGCTGGTGGTCTCGGCCATCGCGCTGCTGCTGATCTTCGGCGGCCGTCGCCTGCTGGAAGTGCCGCCCGCGCTGCTGCCCGAGCCACTGCCACTGCTGCCCCTGGAATACGACGCCTATGCCACCGGTGTCACCAGCGTGCTGTACAACGCGGAAGGTCGAGTGGAATACACCCTGGAAGCCGCCGAACAGACACACTACCTCGACAACACCACCGTGCTGAAAACCCCGTTCGTGAAGCTCCACCAGGCCTCCGGCGCACTCTGGAATATCATGGCCGGTTCGGGCAGAATCCACGCAGTCGAAGGGGGTGACGCCATCGAACGCCTTGATCTGCAGACAGGCGTCGAGGTGTACCAGATCGACGAAATGGGACGGCGCATGCAGCTGAACACCGAATTCCTCTCGGTGTTTCCCCAGACCCAAACCATGAGCACCGACCTCGCCGTCACCATGGTCACCGACTCCCTGCAGCAAAGTGCCACCGGCATGCGTGCGGATCTCCAGCAGGATCAATTGACATTTCTCGGACAGGTCAGAGGCCGATATGAAGTACCCAGCAGTCAACCCTGACCTGCGCCGGCGTATCGCAAGCGCAGCCCTTTGTGCGCTGCTCGCCCTCAGCGTCTCTGCCCAGGAAGGCACGGGCAGTCACGAATATCGCGCCGACGGCGAAACCACCATTGACACACGCAATGGCGTGCGCGTGATCACGCTGCGCGACAATGTGTTCGTGCGTCAGGATCAGGTGGAGCTGACGGGAGACGTCGCCGTGCTGGAATACGACATGGACAACCAGCTGCAGAAGGTCACCCTGACCGGAACGCCCGCTCGCTTCTCCCAACAGGCGGAGGACCCGGCCAATGCGGTTTCCGGGTACAGCGACACCATCAACTACTTCGCCGGCGCACAGGCCGTGGTTGAATTCATCGGCACCGCCAGTTTCACCCAGCCAGGCACCAGTCTGTTGTGCGCGCAGATCCGCCACACCATCGAGACCGGTGCCACCTCGGGGCAGGCATGCAGCGGTTCGCTGAGCCCGCAGACCGATTGATGGACAGTCTCAAGGTCTCCCATATCGCCAAATCCTACAAGGGCCGCCAGGTGGTCCGGGATGTCTCACTGAGCCTGAACAGCGGGCAGATCGTGGGGTTGCTCGGGCCCAACGGCGCCGGCAAGACCACCTGTTTCTATATGATCGTGGGCCTGGTGAAGGCGGACAGTGGCAGCATCGCGCTCAACGATCAGGACGTCACCCTGCTGCCCATCCATGCCCGTGCGCAGCGCGGTCTGGGCTATCTGCCCCAGGATTCCTCGATATTCCGCACCCTCACCGTGGCCGAGAACATCCTGGCCATCCTCGAGACGCGCAAGGATCTCGACCGGGCCGGCCGCGAGGCACGGCTGGAGAGTCTGCTCGCCGAATTCCATATCGGACACATCCGCAACAACAAGGGCATGAGCCTATCCGGGGGTGAACGCCGACGCACGGAGATCGCCCGCGCCCTGGCGACCGAGCCGCGCTTCATCCTGCTGGACGAGCCCTTCGCCGGCGTCGACCCGATTTCCGTCAGCGACATCAAGGACATCATCCGCCACCTCAAGCAGAAGGGCATCGGCGTGCTGCTGACCGATCACAACGTGCGAGAAACCCTCGACATCTGCGAAAAGGCCTACATTGTGAGCGAGGGTCAGATCATCGCGGAGGGCAGCGCCGAGGAGATTCTGGCCAATCAGAAGGTGCGCGAAGTCTATCTCGGCCATCAATTCCGCATCTGACACAAATCAGGCTTGAAATTTGCGTCTCTCTTACGGCACGATACTTGCTAACATCCTGAGCCGTCACCCGACCATGAAGTACTCACGCCGATGAAACTCTCGCTCCAGCTCAAGCTCGGTCAGCAACTGACCATGACGCCGCAGCTGCAGCAAGCTATCCGCCTTCTCCAGCTTTCCACCCTCGATCTGCAGCAGGAAATCCATCAGGCACTGGAATCCAATCCCATGCTGGAACTGGACGAGGACGATGACTTCCACAGCCGCGCTGACGAACTGGCGGAGGTGAACACCGAGAGCAGCATCTCCAGCGATGACTACAACCTCGACCGCATCGCCGGCAGCAGCACCAGCACCGACAGTTACGAGAGCGGCGAGGCCGCGTCCGGTGGCGACTACGAGGACAGCCGCTGGGAAGACCAGATTCCGGACGACCTGGCGGTGGACAGCAGCTGGGATGACATCTACCAGACCACCTACACCACGGGCAGCGGCTCTGGCGATACCGAGACTTCCGACTTCGAATCCCGCAACAGTGTGACCGAGAGTCTGCAGGATCACCTCATGTGGCAGCTCAATCTCACGCCGATGTCCGACCCCGACCGCCTCATCGGCCTCGCCATCATTGATGCCATCGACGTCAACGGCATGCTGACGGTGAGTATCGATGCCATTCACGCCAGCCTCATGCGTTCGATCGACATCGAACCGGAGGAAGTACTGGCGGTGCTGCACCGCATCCAGCAGTTCGACCCGGTGGGTGTGGGCTATCGTGATCTCGCGGAATGCCTGCTGATCCAGCTCAACCAGTTCGAGGATGCCGAGACCACGCCGGCCATTCGCCACGCGCGCGCCATCGTCAAGGATCATCTGGTGCTGCTGGGTAATCGTGACTACGCCCAGCTCATGCGTCTGGTACGCATCAAGGAAACTGAGCTGCGCGATGCCATCTCCATCATCGAGTCACTGAACCCCAGGCCAGGCGCCGACATCGCTCCGCCCTCCACCAGCTACATCATCCCGGACGTCATCGTCACCAAGGACAGTGATACCGGGCGCTGGCGCGTCGAGCTCAATCCCGAAACCGCCCCCCGCATCCGCATCAACGCGGACTATGCCGCCCTGGTGCGTCGCGCTGACAGCAGCAGCGACAACAATTATCTGCGCGACAATCTGCAGGAGGCTCGCTGGTTCCTCAAGAGCCTGCAAAGCCGCAATGAAACCCTGATGAAGGTGGCCACCCGCATCGTCGAACATCAGAAGGGCTTCTTCGAGTATGGAGAGGAAGCCATGAAGCCGCTGGTGCTGCATGACATCGCCGAGGCTGTGAACATGCACGAATCCACGATCTCGCGCGTGACCACGCAGAAATACATGCACACTCCCAAGGGCATCTTCGAATTGAAGTATTTTTTCTCCAGCCACGTGAGCACGGCAGGGGGCGGCGAATGCTCTTCCACCGCGATACGGGCGCTCATAAAAAAGCTGGTGGCCGGCGAGAACGCCCGCAAGCCACTGAGCGACAGCAAGATCACCAAGTTGCTCGAAGCCCAAGGCATCAACGTGGCACGTCGCACCATTGCGAAGTACCGCGAGTCCCTGTCCATTCCTCCTTCCAACGAACGCAAGAAGCTGGTCTAGTCACGCGCACCAGCGCGCGCCGGGGAAAGTGAAAATGACGCATGACTTCCCGCGTGGCGATGCTAGAATGGCGCCCGAATTTCAGTCATACGAGAATTCGCGACAATGCGCATCGACACGCTCCTGACTCCGGAACGCTGCTTCTGCAAACTGCCCGGCGTGAGCAAGAAACGTTTTCTCACCACGATCAGCGAGCGCATTGCCCAGCAGACAGGCACCCTGTCGGCAGACCACATCTACAGCGCGCTGCTTGCCCGCGAGCAACTGGGCAGCACCGGCATCGGCAATGGCATCGCAATTCCCCACTGCCGTGTGGCAGCCTGCAAGAGCATCACCGGCGCACTCGTCACGCTGAACGAAGGCATCGATTTCGATGCGATCGATTCGCGCTCTGTCGATCTGCTCTTTGTCCTGATAGTCCCCGCCGAGGAAATGGCTGAACACCTCAAGGTACTCGGCAGTCTGGCCTCCCTTTTCCATCAGGAAGACCTCTGCCGACGACTGCGTCAGGCCGAGTCCGCCGAAGAACTGTACCGCATCGCCACGGCCGGCTGACAAGGCTCTGGCAAACCTGATAAAGTCGGACTCGACATTGAAAGAGCCCCTCTCTCCACAGAGCTGGCTTCTGCTCTGAATCCCAGGCGAATGACACTGTGAAACTGCTCATCATCAGCGGCCGTTCCGGCTCCGGCAAGAGTACTGCGCTCAACATGCTGGAGGATCACGGCTACTACTGCATCGACAACCTGCCGGCGAGTCTGCTGCCCTCCCTCGCGCAACGTGTCGCCTCGCAGTCTGGCGAGCCACCCCGCGTGGCCGTGAGCATCGACGCCCGCAATATTCCGGCGGATCTCAAGCAGGTGCCGCAGATCATCGAACAATTGAAGGCCTCGGGCATCAAGACGGAGATCATCTTTCTGGACGCGAGCAGCCCCACCCTGATCAAGCGTTTCAGCGAGAGTCGCCGCAAGCATCCGCTGACCACCGATCGCATCGGCCTGCGACAGGCCATCAACATGGAAACGGAACTGCTGGAACGGATCGCGCTGCTGGCCAGCTTGTCCATCGACACCAGCAACATGTCCCTGCACCAGTTGCGCGAGAGCATCAAGACCCGCGTGGTGGAGCGCGACGACAGCGGCCTGGCCCTGCTGTTCGAATCCTTCGGCTACAAGTACGGCGTCCCCATCGACGCCGACATCGTCTACGACGTGCGCTGTCTGCCCAACCCGTACTGGGAGAAGTCCCTGCGCCCCCTCACGGGCACCGATCAGGCGGTGGTGGACTGGCTGCAGAAGCAGCCCGATGTGCAGACCATGTATGAAGATCTGTGTGCCTATCTCGACAAGTGGCTGCCGCGTTTCGAGCAGAACAATCGCAGCTACATGACGGTTGCCATCGGCTGCACCGGTGGCCAGCATCGCTCTGTGTACCTGAGCGAGCGCCTTAGGGAACACTTTGCGGCGCGCGTCAGGAACGTGCAGGTCATGCATCGGGAATTGCTGAAAAGGGAAGGAGCACAGGCAAAATGATCACCTCCACCATCACCATCTGCAACAAGGCCGGCTTGCATGCACGAGCCGCCTCACGCATGGTGTCCGTCACCTCCACCTTTCGCAGCGCGATCAAGGTGGGGCAGGACAAGCTGGTCGACGGCAAGAGCATTCTGGCGCTCATGATGCTGGCTGCCGCCAAGGGCACCGTGCTGAACATCATCATCGACGGCGACGACGAGCAGGCCGCTCTGGAAGCGATCACAGCACTGGTCAACAACCGCTTCGACGAGAGCGAGTGACAGGAAGACAAGCCCATGAAACAACGAGAACCCATCGACTGGAGCCTCGAGCCTCCCAGCAAGTCGCAGCGCAAGCGCGACATGACAGCCCTGCAGGAGCTGGGCGAGGATCTGACCACTCTCGGTCGCAAGCAGCTGGACAAGCTGCCCCTGTCCGACGCCCTGCTCGCAGCGCTGGCGGAATACAACCGCCTGCCCCCAAGTCATGGCGCGCGACGGCGCCAGTTGCAATTCATCGGCAAGGTGATGCGGGACGAAAATCACGAGGAGATACAGGCCGAGCTGGACCGCATGCGCACACCCGACCGCGCACAGGTGCGCAGGGCTCAGCTGATCGAGGAATGGGGCGATCGCCTGCTCGAGGGCGATGAGGACGTCATCAACGCCTTCGTCACGCAATGGCCGCTGGCGGAGCGCCAGGTCATCCGCGCCATCGTGCGCAATTACAGCAAGGACGACGAGGAAGCCGCGCGCGTGCACCGACGCCGACTCATGAGCTACATCAAGGAGTACATCGAATAAGTGCCGCTTGCGGCACGCCTGCAGACATACACGATCAATCCCCAATACCAACAAGAACGAGGTCATTGATGTCGAACACGCATGCGCTGTCTTACTGGAAGGCCAATCTGAGAATCGTGGGCACCTTGTTGTGCGTCTGGTTCTTCATCTCGTTCGGCTGCGGCATCCTGCTCGCCGACTATCTCGACAACTTCCGCATCGGCGGCTTCAAGCTCGGTTTCTGGATGGCCCAGCAGGGGTCGATCTACGGCTTCGTGGTGCTGATCTTTGTCTACATCTGGCAGATGGACAGGCTGGATCGCCGCTACCATGTGGATCAGCAAAACCACGCCAGGACGCAGAGCAACTCCGAGCAGGAGTCCCAGTCATGAGTGTGCAGATCTGGACCTACCTGTTCATATTCCTTAGCTTCGGCCTCTATATCCTCATCGCCCTGTGGTCCAAGGCAGGCTCCACACACGATTTCTATGTGGCCGGCGGTGGCGTCAAGCCGGTGGTCAATGGCATGGCCACCGCAGCCGACTGGATGTCGGCGGCCTCGTTCATTTCCATGGCCGGATTGATCTCCTTTCTGGGGCGGGATGGCACCTACTACTTGATGGGCTGGACGGGCGGCTATGTCCTGCTTGCGCTGCTGCTTGCCCCCTATCTGCGCAAGTTTGGCAAGTTCACCGTGCCGGCCTTCATCGGGGATCGCTACTACTCCCAGAGTGCACGCCTCGCCGCGGTGTTCTGCGCGATTGTCGTGTCATTCGTTTACGTCTGCGGCCAGATGCAGGGCGCCGGCATCGTCTTCTCCCGCTTTCTCGAAGTGGACATCACCACCGGCGTGATCATCGGCATGGCCATCGTGTTCTTCTACGCGGTGCTGGGCGGCATGAAAGGCATCACCTACACCCAGGTGGCCCAGTACTGCGTGCTGATATTCGCCTACATGGTGCCGGCCATCTTCATTTCGTTGATGATGACCGGCAATCCCATTCCACAACTGGGCTTCGGCTCGGAGCTGACACCGGAATACGGCGGTGGCTACCTGCTCGACCGGCTTGACGGGCTCAGCGAGACGCTCGGATTCGGCACCTACACGACCGGGCAGAAGAGCACGCAGGACGTGTTCTTCATCACCGCGGCCCTGATGTTCGGCACCGCCGGCCTGCCCCATGTGATCATCCGTTTCTTCACAGTGCCCAGTGTGCGGGCGGCACGACTCTCCGCCGGCTACGCGCTGGTCTTCATCGCCGTGCTCTACACGACAGCCCCGGCCCTTGCCGCGTTTTCGAAAACCAATCTGATGAATACGGTCAACAATGCCGAGTACACGGCCATGCCCGGCTGGTTCACCACCTGGGAGCGCACCGGCTTGCTGAGCTTCAACGACAAGAACGGTGACGGGCGCATTCAGTACGTCGGCGATGCCGCCACCAACGAACTGACCGTGAATCGGGACATCATGGTGCTGGCGAATCCGGAGATTGCACAGCTGCCCAACTGGGTGGTGGCCCTGGTGGCCGCTGGTGCTCTGGCGGCCGCACTGTCGACGGCGGCGGGTCTGCTGCTGGTGATCTCGACCTCGATCTCGCATGACCTGATGAAGCGCAGCCTCGCGCCCCACATCACGGAGAAGCAGGAACTGAACTATGCGCGGGCGGCGATTTTCCTGGCGGTGCTGGTGGCGGGCTACTTCGGCATCTATCCACCCGGCTTCGTGGCAGAAGTGGTGGCCTTCGCCTTCGGACTCGCGGCGGCGTCGTTCTTTCCGGCCATCGTGCTCGGCATTTTCTACAGCCGCATGAATCGGCAGGGTGCAGTGGCGGGCATGCTGTCAGGATTCACGTTCACGGCCGCCTACATTATCTACTTCAAGTTCATCAGCCCGGAACTCAGCACTGCGGAACACTGGTGGTTCGGCATTTCGCCGGAAGGCATAGGCACCATGGGCACCCTGTTGAATCTGGCCGTGGCACTGGTGGTCTGCCGCTTCACTCCAGCACCACCGCAGGAGGTCCAGGAGATCGTGCACCACATTCGCCTGCCGGGAGAGCACCTGTAGCTCAGCGACCTTCCCTGATGCGCTGCCAGTAGCCATCCACCGTGTTCTTCATGTCCTTGCGCAGCAGCAGGATGCCGATCAGATTGGGCATGGCCATGAAGAACAGCGTGACCGCCGAGAGATTCCAGATCAGCGTGGTGTCGGCCTGCGCCGCCAGGAAGAAGCCGGCGATATAGACCAGACGATACGGCAACACACCCGCCGGCCCGAACAGATAGGTCACAGCGCGGTCGCCGTAATAGGACCAGGCGATGGCCGTGGTGAAGGCGAACAGCAGCAAGCCGATGGACACCACATGCTGGCCAGCAGCACCGAACCAGCCCGAGGCGAAGGCCTTTGACGTCAGCGGCACGGAATGCAGCAGGGAGCGCCCCTCCAGCTGCAGCCCGAGATCATCCGGCCGCCCCTCGGTCACCACAAACGCTCCGTTCGCCGGTTCCCCCTCCTTGAAAAAACGCACGTCCTCCGCCACGGAACGGGCATGCAGGATGGTCACGTCGGCCTGATTCTGCAGCGCACCGGCGCTGATCTGCAGCGTGCCGCTGTAGGCGGAGACTTGCGAGGACTGGCGATTCAGATGCAGGAAGAGCTGCTCCCGCTGGGCGGCGTCCTGGTCAGAGAAGACGCCCGCCACGATTTCCAGATCGGCGCGTGCAAACACGTTCTCGTGCTTCTGCGTCCAGACACCCGAAGACAGAATCACCAGCCCGGTGAGCGTGCAGATGATGATCGTGTCGATGAAGGGCTCCAGCAGCGCGACCATGCCCTCGTCGGCCGGTTCATCGGTGCGCGCTGCCGAGTGCGCAATGGCGGACGACCCCAGGCCCGCCTCGTTGGAGAAGAGGCCGCGATTCACACCGCGGTTGAACGCATAGGCGATGCTGGCCCCGAGAAAACCACCGGTCGCAGCCGTGCCCGTGAAGACGTCGGAGAAGATCGCCACGAAGGAAGGCCCGACATTCCCGAGGTTCGGCAGAATCACCGCAAGGGCACCAGCGATGTAGATCAACGACATCAGCGGCACCAGTTTCTCGGCCACCTGGGCGATGCGATGAATGCCGCCCACCACCACCAGCCCAAGAATGATTGTCAGGATGCTGCCGGACACCAGCGGGCTGATGTTGAACGAGCCTTCGAGACCGGCGGCAATGCTGTTGATCTGCGGGAAATTGCCGATGCCGAACGAGGTGAGCACGGCAGCGATGGCAAACAGGATCGCCAGCCAGCGCGACTTCAGGCCGTACTCCATGTAGTACATCGGTCCACCGGCCATCGTGCCATCGGCCGTCTTGACCCGATACTTGTGTGACAGCGTGACTTCCACGAACTTGGTGGTCATGCCCAGGAAGGCCGTCGTCCACATCCAGAACAGCGCGGCCGGCCCCCCCAGGAACAACGCGAAGGCAACGCCCCCGATATTGCCGGTGCCGACCGTGCCCGCCAGCGCGGTGCTCAAGGCCTGCCAGTGGGTGGCATCGCCGGGCGCGCCCTCGCGATCGTACTGACCGCGCGCCACCTTTATGGCGTGGGAGAAATAGCGGACCTGAGGAAACTTCAGATAGAGCGTGAAGAACAGCCCCGTGAACAGCAGCAGATAGGGAAACCACGCGGAGCCCGCGAGCAGTCCGTCAAGTCTGAGCAGCATTGCATTGATCGCGTCCACATCCGTTCCCCTTGCCGAAGGCTTGTTTCAATCGTCAGTAATGTGAATGGCAGGGGCCTTGGACGCCGCTGCCTCCTGTGTCTGCACCTTGTCGCGCAGGCGCGCGGCCAGCGCCAGATAGGCGCGAGCGATCGCACCTTCGGGTTGAGCCTGCACGATCGGCGTGCCCTTGTCGGTATGCTCCCGGATGGCCAGCTCCAGTGGCAGAGAGCCCAGCAACTCGGTGCCGAAATCCCGCGACAGGGTTTCGCCACCGCCCGTTCCGAAAATCGCCTCTTCATGCCCGCAGCGCGAACATACATGCGTGGCCATGTTCTCAATCACTCCCAGCAAGGGCACCTGCACCTTGCGGAACATCTCCATGCCCTTGCGCGCATCCAGCAATGCGACATCCTGGGGCGTGGTCACGATCACGGCGCCCGTCACGGGCACCTGCTGGGCCAGACTCAGCTGGATGTCGCCCGTGCCAGGCGGCATGTCGACAATGAGGTAGTCAAGCTCGCCCCACAGCGTGTCCTTGAGCATCTGATTGAAGGCGCCGACGATCATCGGGGCGCGCCAGGCCATGGCCGTCTGGGGCTCGACCAGATAACCGATAGAGTTCGAGACGATGCCATGCGCCGCCACGGGCTCCATGAACTTCTTGTCGACCAGCCGCGGGCGAGTGCCTGCCGGCACGCCCAGCATCAAGGGTTGACTGGGTCCGTAGATGTCGGCGTCCAGCAGCCCGACCCGGGCACCGAGTCGACTCAGCGCCACGGCCAGATTGACCGAAGTCGTAGACTTGCCCACGCCTCCCTTGCCTGAAGCCACACAAAGAATATGTCGGACACCTTGCAGATTTTCCACGTCGCTCTCGCCTTCTTGAATTCCAAAACCCAGTGCTGCGCGAATGGCCGCGCGCTGGCATTATCCCCGGATGCCTGCGGCTTGAACACCCCGACGCCGCAGCGCGCAGCAGGCGCCATGGCAAACCTCGCGAGGCTGCGCTACGCTGGAACCGCCTCGCATGCAAGCACGACATTCGCGCAAGGATAGACAGTGACCCGGCACCTTTCCCTAGTCCACAAGCTCTGCACGCTCCTGCTGGGTCCCGCGCTGGTCAGCGCCCAGGGAGCTCCAGACGCCGGCATGACAGACGGGCCCGTGCCGGACGTTCGCTTCGCCATCTACTCTGGAGTCTGGAGCGGACGCAGCGACGCCGGCCTGCGCATCGTCGCACGAAACAGTGGCACCCGGTCCCTGCAGCTCGAATCCCTCACGCTCGCGCAGGGCTCCGGCGGACAACCTGTCATGCACCTGGCACTGGCCGTGCCGGCCGCAGGCTGGGCAGAAGCAGAGACAGCCTATGTCGATCTGCTCTCGGACGATCAGTGTGTGACAGACAGCCTGAGCGACGAATGGAAGCTGATGGAGATCTCCAATTACCCGCTCCACCCGTCCGTGCGCGGCCTCATCATCGAAGACTCGCAATCCTTCCGCATCTTCCAGTGCATTCGCGGCGTGACGCTGCGCTGGCTGGACACCGCGACACGCGAGCAGTGGGAGACCGAGGAATGGCTGCTGTACCACTTCGAACGCCGCCCGCCCCCCTGACACCTGCCACAGTCGCGCAGGCAAAAAAAAGGGCCGCAGATGCGGCCCTTTCGTTCACGTCAGTGGATATCAACCGCCGATCAGGATGCCGCCGTACTGCACGAAGAATGGCGCAAACACCAGCGACAGAATGGCAGAGAGCTTGATCAGGATGTTCAGTGAGGGACCGGAGGTATCCTTCAGCGGATCGCCCACGGTGTCACCCACCACGGCCGCCTTATGATTCTCGGACCCCTTGCCACCATGATTGCCCGCCTCGATGTACTTCTTGGCATTGTCCCAGGCGCCGCCGCTGTTGGAGGAGGAGATGGCCAGCACACCGCCAGACACCAGCGAACCCGCCAGCATGCCGGCCACTGCCGGTACACCGAACAGGAAACCCACCACCAGGGGAGAACCCATGATCAACACGCCCGGAGCGATCATTTCGCGCAGAGCTGCCTGAGTGGAGATCGCCACACACTGGGCGTAGTCGGGCTCACCTGTGCCTTCCATCAGGCCCGGGATGACTTTGAACTGACGACGCACTTCCTCGATCATGTCGAACGCCGCCTTGCCCACCGATTTCATCGTCATCGCCGTGAACAGGAAAGGCAGAACCGCCCCCATGAACAGGCTCACGAACACGACCGGGTCCAGCAGATTGATGGAGGCCAGCAGGTCATAGCCGGGATTCTCTTCGCGCATCAGCGTGTCGGCGCTGGTGAGGAAGGCGGCGAACAGAGCCAGCGAGGTCAGGATGGCGGCGCCGATCGCAAAGCCTTTGCCAATCGCCGCCGTGGTGTTGCCGGCAGCGTCCAGGATGTCGGTGCGACGACGCACTTCCTTCGGCAGGCCTGCCATCTCGGCGATGCCACCGGCATTGTCGGACACGGGACCGTAGGCATCGATGGTCAGCGCAATGGCCAGTGTGCCGAGCATGCCAAGCGAGCCGATGGCCACGCCGTACATGCCGCCCAGCTCCCAGCTCACATAGATGGCGATGGCGATGGCGATATAGGGCAGCACGGTGGACTTGTAGCCCAGTGCCAGACCATAAATGATGTTGGTCGCAGCGCCGGTTTCACAGGACTTCGCCACTTCCTGCACGGGCTTGAAGGCGCCGGAGGTGTAGTAGCCCGTCAGCAGGCCCACGACCAGACCGGCCACGAGACCGGACAGGAAGCACCAGTAGATTCCCATGCTGGTGTAGGCTTCACCGCGAATCTCGAAATCGGCCGGCACGAAGGAGCGGGTCACGAAGAACATGGCCACGGCCATCAGGGCGCTGGAGATGATCAGCAGCTTCATCAATGCAGGAGAAACGTCGTCTTCGGTGTTCACCTTGACGAAGAACATGGTCAGCAGACTGATGGGGATGCCGACGGCGCTGATCAGGATGGGATACAGCAAGGCATCGATGTTGCCGGCAAAGACCACGGCACTGATGACCATGGCCGCACAGGTGCTCTCGGCGCAGGAACCGAACAGGTCCGCGCCCATGCCAGCCACGTCACCCACGTTGTCGCCCACGTTGTCGGCGATCACGGCCGGGTTGCGCGGATCGTCTTCGGGGATGCCCTTCTCGACCTTGCCCACCAGATCGGCGCCCACGTCAGCCGCCTTGGTGAAGATGCCGCCACCGACGCGGGCGAACAGTGCGATGGTGGAGCCACCCAGACCGAAGCCGGCGATGATTTCCATCAGCACGTGATTCGGCAGATCAGTCGGCAGCCAGGCCTTCATGACGATGTAGACGATCACCAGGCCGAGCACAGCCAGACTCACCAGCGCGAAGCCCATCACGGCCCCGGAGTTCAGTGCCACCTTGAAGGCATCGCCGATGTTGTCCTTGGCGGACACTGTGGTGCGGGCATTGCCCTGCGTGGCGATCATCATGCCGATGTAGCCGGAGGCAATGGAAATCACGCCGCCGAACAGGAATGCGACGGCCGTGTAGAAACCCTCGCGAGTATCAGGGGTATGGTTGTCGTCGATGAGCACCGCAATGATGGCCGCGAACACCAGCATGAAGATGCTGAGGAACTTGTACTCCTGCTTCAGGAAGGCCATGGCGCCCTGAGCGATCGCACCATGAATGAACTTGAGGCGGGACTTCTGCTCACCCTCAAGACCGAGGTCAAGCGGCACACGCATCACCTGGCGCATGTAGAAATAGGCTACGCCAAGCCCGAAAAGAGATAGCAATGTCGAAATTGTAATTGTCATGCCTGGCATCTTGCGGTAACTCCTCGTCTTGTTTTTGTTGGATGAAGCGAGCGGCACTGTAGCATATAGACCTGGACAAACAAAGCCGGGGAAAGTGCCTGAAAAGCGCCGAAAATCAAGGGCTCCAGAGCGGTGAGCAAGGGCGTGGGGAGTGCGCCGCGCCGAGTCGGCCCGGCCGTGCTGATGATGTGTGAGACGCGGAACGTTGCGCCGGCTCAGCGGGAGCGGCCACGAGCTCTTGGCTTGCCTTTGCCCTTGCCTCGCGGCGCGGTGCTGGCACCGGTGCGAGCGGCACGAAACGCTTCACGCATTGTTGCCAGCCGCTCTTCCTGCTGCTCGAAGCGCCGCTTCTTCAGCGCTGCACTGATGTCGACGAGATCGGCACTCATGGGGAGACGAGCGCCTGAGCTTCCTGCTTGAGGGTGTCCTTGCGGGCTTCGAGCTCGGCAATCAAATCCTTGTCGAGTGGATCGACAGGCTGCCCGGCCGCATCGGTATTGCCATATTTCAATTGTTCGGCGTTGAGAGCTTCCAGCAGTTGCTCTGCAGCGGCGACAGCCTGCTCAAGCCGCTCATTGGCGGCATTGACGCGTGACGTGCTGTCACGCAATTCGGCAATCTGAGCTTCCAGTGCGGCAATCCGATCACGCTGCGCCTGTTCCCGGGCCTGGGCATCGCGGCGCTGGGCAGCCGCCTGTGCTTCACGCGCCTGCGCCTCGCGCTCGAGTCGGGCCTGTTCCTGGGCACGCGCCGCCTCGGCCTGGGCCAGTGCCTCCTGGCGCAGCCGCTCGGCTTCGGCAGCCTCGTTGCGCGCACGCTCTTCGGCAATTCGTCTTGCCTCTGCCTCGTCAGCCGCGCGCTGCGCTTCCAGCACTGCAGCCTGATCGACCACTGGCTGACCGCTGGAGGAGCAGGCAACCAGAGATGTCAGCAACAATCCCATGATCAGATAGCGAATTGAAGAGATGACGCTGTGCGTTTTGGGGAGGCTTGTCATCGCGAATGTCCTTGCCAGGCTGTAGAGAATGCCGGGAAATGAAGAGCTTGACGGCACCATAATCACTCCAGGATAGTACCGTCAAGTTCCCTGTTCTGTAGTCTGATCCACGCCGCGGGCTGTCGCGCCCATCGGACTCTGTGTGCTTTATATAGACAATTCAGGTATTTGTCAGCATCACGCTGCGCAGTCATGACTCCTTTTCGCGCGCAAGGCTCTCTTCGACCAGCCCTTCTGCTGCTGGCGCTTCCTGTCATCCTGCTGATTGCCCTGCTGCTGCTCGGCCTGCAAGCGCAGCCTTCCGTGCCCCGCAACCTGACGGTGGATGGCGTCGCCATCACGGCCATCGAGGACATGCTGGTGGACAGAGCCCCGGCACGCGTGGGACGCGCGGGAGAGCTGCAACTGCAGCTGGATGAAAGCGAGCTCAATCTGCTGGCGGCCTTTGCCCTGCAGAACATTCCCGCCTTGCGCGGCGCGGCGGCGCGGGTCAGTGTCGGGAACCAGAGCGCGGCACTGGATCTCAGCGTGCCACTGCCCGGGTCCGGTCCTGCCCTCTTCCTGAATCTGCACATCGACGTGGCGGCCGTCGACGGACTCGCCGTACCGGGAACGCTCTGGATCGGCCGCATTCCCGTCCCTGGTGCTGCCATGCGCCTGGTGGCAGGGGCAGGAGAGCGCTGGCTTGCCAGCAGTTACGTGAATTTCGAGACGCTGCGCCCCCTGCGCGACAGCGTCCGGGATGTGGACTTCTCTGCACCCACCGCCAGTTTCACACTGAACTGGGAGCCACAGCTGATGGCCACCGTGCAGAATCAGGCAGAGCAGCTCCTTCTGAGCGCCGACGACAAGGCCCGCATCGAACACTACCGCGAGACTCTGGCCGTCCTGCTCGCGGCGGTACCTGCTGACACGCGCTCGATCGCGCTGGGCGAACTGCTGCCAGCACTGTTCCGGGAGGCACTGGCACAAAGTGCGGCAGGGGCTGACCCGGCCGTGGAGAATCGCTCGGTGCTGCAGGCGCTGTCTCTCTACATCAATGCCGACACCGCGCAAGGCAGTGGCGAACGTCATCCGCAGGTGACGCTGCAACGGCGCAGCGATCTGGCGCAGCACTTCGTCAGCTCCGCCGCCATGACCGCCAGCGTCGGTCCGGACGTCGCCAGTCTGCTGGCCACCAGCAAGGAAGCCCACGACGCGCGCTACCGCTCCGGCTTCAGCTTCAGCGATCTGACAGCCAACATGGCTGGCGTCGCGCTGGGCGATGCGGCCACGCTGAACGCCGCATCGGCGCGCCGTCTGCAGCAGGCGCTGGCACATTCCACGGCAGAATCCGACTACATGCCCGTAGTTTCGCGCGACAATGCCGGCCTCAGCGAGGAAGATTTCCTGGAGCAATTCCAGGACCGCAACAGCCCGGCCTATCTGGAGCGACTTGGCACCATCAACGCACAGCTGGCCGCACTGCCTGTCTTCAACCAACCCTGACTGCGGTGTTCGCCCCGCCGTGGCTCTTGTATACTGCCGGCCCGGTCACCGGTACCGCACATTGCACGCGCAGCACTGCCTTCAACGCACGCAGGCCAGGAATCCAGCACCATGAGCACCCAGGACAAGCCCGCCCATTTCGACACCGTCAACCTGCATTCCGACCGCAGTGACAAGCCCGAGCACGGCAGCCTGCACAAGGCCGTGCACACCTCGATTGCCTTCGAATATGACGACGCGCGGGATCTTGCCGCCGTGTTCCAGGGCCGCAAGTCCGGCTACAACTACGGCCGCCAGCAGAATCCGACGGTGAATGCCCTGCAGAATCGCGTGACCCGCATGGAAGGAGGCCAGGGCACCGTTGCCTTCGCCACAGGCATGGCCGCCATCGGCTCGATCCTGTTTGCCCTGCTGCGCCAGGGCGATCACGTGATCTCCAGCGCCTTCCTGTTCGGCAATACCAACAGCCTGTTCCACACCTTCATCAATTTCGGCGTGGAGGTCAGTTTCGTTGACGCCACGGACAGCGCCGCAGTGCGTGCTGCGTTGCGACCCAACACCCGCATCGTGTTCGTCGAGACCATTGCCAATCCGGTCACGCAGATTGCGGATCTCGAGGGCATCGGCGCCCTGTGCCGCGAGCACGGCCTGATCTTCGTCGTGGACAACACCATCACCACGCCCTGCCTTTTCAATCCACGCGAGGTCGGCGCCAGCTTCATCATCAACTCGCTTTCCAAGTCCTTTGGCGGCCATGGCGACGCGCTGGGAGGCTCGGTGACAGACACCGGTCTCTACGATTGGCAGGACTACCCGCATCTGTACGACAACTACAAGACCGGGCCCTCCACCACCTGGGGCATGACCCAGTTGAAAAAGAAGGGCCTGCGGGATTTCGGTGCCACGCTCTCGCCCGAGGCGGCGCACACCCTGGCACTGGGCTCCGAGACCCTGTCGCTGCGCGTCGAACGTGCCAGCAGCAATGCGCTGGCGTTGGCTCAGTTCTTCGAGGCCCATCCGCGGGTGCGCAAGGTCAACTACCCCGGGCTGCCGAGTCATCCGCAGCATGCGCGGGCAGCGAAACTGTTCCGCCATTTCGGCGCGCTCATGAGCATCGAGCTGATCGACGAGATCGACTGCTTCGATTTTCTCAATCGCCTGCAGTACGTGGTGTCGTCCAGCAATCTGGGGGATACCCGCACGCTCGCGATTCCCGTCGCCCACACTATATTCTTCGAGATGGGCGCCGCGCGCCGGGCATCGATGGGCATTCCCGATTCCATGATTCGCCTGGCCGTCGGCATCGAGAACATCGACGATCTGGTGGCAGACTTCAGCCAGGCCCTGGCCTGAGACATTGCGGAGATTGCCGATGATCACGCTGTGTCACATCGACGAGATCGAGGAAGGTCGCTCCAAGGGCTTCGAGGTGCTGAACAAGTATCTCTTCGCCGTGAAGAAGGACGGTCGCCTGCATCTTTACTACAACTATTGCCCGCACCTGGGCACACCGCTGGAGTGGCAGGAAGACCAGTTCCTCGACAGCGATGGCGCGCTGATCCAGTGCTCCACGCACGGCGCGCTGTTCCTGATCGAGAACGGTCAGTGCATATTGGGGCCCTGCAAGGGCAAGCGACTCAAGGCCATTCCCTTTGTGCTGGGCAACAGCTTCATGATGGTCGAGGAAGCTGACGTCAGCACACTGGGACGGCTCTGAGTCACGCCGGCTGCAACTCGACAGGAACGCTTTGCTGCAAGTGCATGCCCTGCATATCGATGGCCGAGCGCCAGGCCAGCACTTCCACGCCACCTGCCACGGCCTGCCGCAGCGCCTCGGCATACTCCGGGTCGATCTTCTCTGCCGGGCGCACACTTCCAATCCCGGAGTGCTGCACGCAGAACAGCAAGACCGCACGCTGACCCTGCTTGCGCAGCGCGAGCAGTTCGCGCAGGTGCCGGGTGCCCCGCGTGGTGACAGCATCCGGAAATGCCCCAATGCCATCGGGCAGTGCCAGGGTCACACTCTTCACCTCCACATGGCAGTGCTCCTCAGGGCGCTGAGCATGTCCGCTCAGGACAAAGTCGATGCGACTGCCCTCCCCGCCGATCACCACTTCACGGCGCAGCACGCCATAGCCCGCCAGCGCGGCGATGTGCCCCGCCCGCAGCGCCTCTTCCACCAAGGCGTTGGCTCGTGTCGTGTTGATGCAGGCAAGATGGCGCCCTGCTGTCTCCACAAGCTCCCAGGTGCCTGGATACTTGCGTCCGGGCTTGCTGGAAAGGGAAAACCACACACGGCAGCCGGGTTCGGCGCAGCCCAGCATGGCGCCGGTATTGGGACAATGCAGGGTGATCTCGCGCCCGTCAGGCAGTCGAACATCCGCCAGGAAGCGCTTGTAGCGCCGGATGAGAATGGCCTCGGAGAGCGGCTCGTCGAATATCATGCCGTGAAGGCGCCACGCTCGACTGCCGCGCGCAGCCGCTCGGCGGCCTGCTCCAGCTGACCCATGCCGGTGGTGAAAGCGAAGCGGACGTGCCTCCTGCTCTCGAACTCGCCAAAGTCGGTGCCCGGCGTTGCGGCCACGCCGAAGTCCTCCAGCAGGATGCGGCAGAACTGCTCGCTGTCATCGCTGAAGGCCTCGATGCCCGCATAGAGGTAGAACGCGCCCTGGGCCGAGACGGGCACTACGAAGCCCAGCTCGCGCAACACGCGGGTCAGATAGTCACGGCGTGCCGCAAATTCGCGGCGCCGGGCCTCGAAGATGTCGCGGGTGTCGCCATCAAAGGCGCGCAGGGCCGCATACTGCGCCACCGAGGACGCAGCTATGAACAAGTTCTGCGCCAGGATATTGCTGACGCCAACGAGTGATTCGGGCACCACGAACCAGCCCAGCCGCCAGCCAGTCATGCCGAAATACTTCGAGAAACTGTTCACCACCAGGACATCGTCGCCCAGTTGCAGGGCGCTGGGCAGACCGCCGACATAGTCCAGGCCATGGTAGATCTCGTCCACCAGAAGATGGCAGCCCCTGCTTCGACACCAGGCATGAATGCCTTGCAGGGCGGGCAGATCAAGCACCGTTCCCGTGGGGTTCGATGGCGATGCCAGCCACACGCTGCGACAGCTTGCCGTGGCGTGCTGCGTCAGCAGATCAGGAGTCAACTGGTAATTGTCGCGGGCGGTCACCGGCACCAGGATCGGCTCGGCACCCGCCAGGCGCACGTAGTTCCGATTGCAGGGATAGCCAGGATCCGTCATCAGCACGGCATCGCCCGGATTGAGCAGCATCTGGGCCAGCAGGCTCAGGGCACCACTCGCGCCGGGCGTGACGAAGATGCGATGCTCGGGGATGTCCAGGCCGTGCTGCGCGAGGTAATGCCCGGCGATCGCCTCGCGCAGCTGGGGCAGGCCGGCCGCCGGCGTGTAAGCGGTGTGGCCACTGGCCAGTGCCGCGCGGCCGGCCTCCACGATGGGCTCGGCGGTGACGAAATCCGGTTCGCCGACCTCAAGGTGGATGATGCTGCGCCCCTGACGCTCCAGCGCCTTGGCGCGCTCCAGAACGGTCATCACGCGAAAGGGATTGAAGCCGATCAGCCGATCAGCGGCTTGCAGAGGGGCGGGATGGCGGGAATCTGGCACGTCAACTCCTGTGTACTATGCTTGCAGGGCAGCCTGTGTCTGGAGGCCGGCATTATAGGCACAGGCCGCCGAGCGGGCGAAACCCGGCTTCTGCGCAGTGCTTGCACCAGCCCTGGCAGCCGCCGTCTTGGCGGTAGCGCGTCCAGAATTAATCTGGTAGCTTACCGGCCTTTCTGATGCCCTTGACATGCGAGTGCCCGCGTCATGTGACCGTCCGCTCGTGAGCGTTAAATCTGGACAAGCCCCGCTGGGGCGAAGAGGCGTAGCGAACCATGTCTGACAAAAAAGCCCCTGCTTCCGCACCGGTTCTGAAGAACTTCACCCCCTACAAGGAAAAGAAGGGGGAGGAGTACATGAATGAGAACCAGAAGGAACACTTCAAGGCCATCCTCAACAACTGGCGCAATCAGCTGATGGAAGAAGTGGATCGCACCGTGCACCACATGCAGGATGAAGCGGCGAACTACCCGGACCCGGCCGACCGCGCCACGCAGGAAGAGGAGTTCAGCCTGGAACTGCGCACCCGTGACCGCGAGCGCAAGCTGATCAAGAAGATCGACGCCACCCTGGAGAAAATCGCCCAGGACGACTACGGCTACTGTGAAGCCTGTGGTATCGAGATCGGCATCCGCCGCCTGGAGGCTCGCCCCACCGCCAACAAGTGCATCGACTGCAAGACGCTCGACGAGATCAAGGAAAAGCAGTGGGGCGCCTGAGGCCCCCGTTCGACGCTGACCCATCGCCTGCACCATGAGCAAAAACACCGACATTATCGGTCGCTTTGCCCCCTCTCCCAGCGGCCCGCTGCATTTCGGGTCGCTGGTCGCCGCCACCGCCAGTTACCTCGATGTCCGTCACCGCAAGGGTCGCTGGCTGCTGCGCATGGAAGACCTCGACCCTGCCCGCGAGCCGCCGGGAGCTGCCGACCAGATCCTGCGCGCACTGGAAGCCCACGGCCTGCACTGGGACGGGCCGGTGCTGTATCAAAGCTCCCGTCTTGACGCCTATGCCGAGGCTCTCGCCGAACTGCGGCGCCAGGGCAGGCTGTTCGCCTGCCGTTGTTCACGCCAGCAGATCCAGGCCGATGGTGGTGTCTATGATGGTCGTTGCCGCACACTGGGCCTGCCGGACAAGGGCAATGCCATTCGTCTGCGTGTGGATGATGTGCAGGTGGATTTCATCGACGCCATTCAGGGCCCCCAGAGCCAGCATCTGAAGCAGGCGTGCGGCGACGTCATCCTGCGTCGCAAGGATGGCCTGTACGCCTATCAGCTGGCCGTGGTGGTCGACGATGCCTGGCAAGGCGTCACGGACATCCTGCGCGGTTCCGACCTGCTGGACTCGACGGCGCGTCAGATCTTCCTGCAACAGCGGCTGGGTCTGCCGACACCCCGCTACGCGCACGTGCCCGTCGCAGTGAACGAGCTGGGACAGAAGCTCAGCAAACAGCACTTTGCACAGGCCTTGGCACTGGAGCACTGCAGTGGGGCCCTGCTGCAGGCGCTGCGCTTCCTTGGGCAGGCTCCCGAACCCGCGCTCACCAGAGCGAGCGTCGATGAAATACTCGCCTGGGCCGTCCAGCACTGGGATATACAGGCTGTCCCCAAGTTGGCTAATATCCGGCTCGACAGTCACTCCTGACTCCGACAATCACCCAGGATTTCCCGTGTACATCTCCCGCTCCATCCTTCTGCTGCTGATGTTCAGTTATCTGCTGTTCCTGACCAGTGTCGACTGGGTCAGCCAGCCCCAGGGAGCCTGGTACCGTCCGTTCATCGTCGGTCTGCTCGTCATATTGATTGCGGCGCTATGCCACAGGGAACAGAACTCCGATGACCTTTGAACTGAGCAGTCTGTTCATCCTGGGTCTGGCCTACATGGCCATGCTGTTCGTGATCGCGCTGGCGACGGATCGCGGCTGGATTCCACAGCGCATCGTGCGTCACCCGGTGGTCTACGTGCTGGCGCTGGGCGTGTTCGCGAGTGTCTGGTCCTACTATGCGGCAACCGCCAACGCCTTCCGCGACGGCTTCGGCTATCTGGCGCCGTTCATCGGGATCTCCCTGGCCTTCCTGTTCTCGCCGCTGATGCTGCGACCCATTCTGGAAATCACCAAGAGCTACCAGCTGAGCTCGCTGGCCGACCTGCTGGCGTTTCGCTACCGCAGCCCGGTTGCCGGCACGATCACCACTCTCGTCCTGCTCATGGGCGTCATTCCGCTGTTGTCCCTGCAGATACAGGCGGTCGCCAACAGCGTTGCCCTGCTGGCACCGGATACTTCCCAGACCACGCTGGCCATTGTGTTCTGCTCGCTGATCACGCTGTTCGCCATCTTCTTCGGGACAGGTCGTGGCGCGGGCCGAGAGAAGCACGAAGGCCTGGTCATGGCCATTGCCTTCGACTCGGTGGTGAAGTTGCTGGCACTGCTGACCCTCGGTCTGTTTGCCATTTACCAGGGCTTCGGTGGGTTTGCGGAAGTGGATGCCTGGCTGCAGACTCAGCCCGAGCTGCTTGCCAGCATCAAGGAGCCGGATGCGCCGGGTTCCTTCCATGTGACTGCCCTGCTGTTCTTCACGGCTGCCGTTGCCAGTCCGCACATGTTCTACATGATCTTCAACGAGAACAACGACCCGAAGGCCCTCACGCTGGCCAGCTGGGCCCTGCCCCTGTACTTCCTGCTGCTGAGCGCACCTGTGCTGCCGATTCTGTGGGCCGGGCTCAAGATTGGCTCCACTGCGCCGCTGGAGTTCTATCCCGTCAGCCTGGGCGTCGACTACGGCTCCGAACTGATGACGCTGATCGGCTTTCTGGGCGGACTCTCGGCTGCCAGCGGCCTGATCATCGTCATTACCCTGGCCCTGTCCAACATGTGTCTCAACCACTTGATCCTGCCGGTCTATCAGCCCTCTGCCCGCAACGACATCTACCGCTGGCTGCTGTGGAAACGCCGCGCCCTGATCACGGCCCTGATCTGGATTGGATTCATCTTCTACTATCTGCCGGAAGACAAACTGAGTGTGCGGGCCATCGGCAATGTCTCCTATATCGCGAGTCTGCAGTTTCTGCCCAGCATCATCGCCCTGTTGTACTGGCCACGAGGAAACAAGAAAGGGTTCCTCGCAGGGCTGGGGGTGGGGGTCCTGATCTGGTTCGCCTTCCTGATGCTGCCGGTGCTGACCGGCACCAATCTGCTGGCCTTCAGTGATGTCAACACGCGCGAAATCATCGCCGGCTCACTGGTGACGAATGTCATCCTGTTCGTCGCCATCTCGCTGTGGACACGCACCTCCGCCGAGGAGCGCGCCTCCGCGGACATCTGTGCGCTCGACACCATCAGACGCCGCAATCGTACCGGTCTGGTCGCGCGCTCACCGGAAGAATTCATCGAGAAGCTCACCAAGCCGCTGGGTGAACGAACGGCAACCCGGGAAGTGCTGCAGGCCTTGCGGGATCTGAAGATCGACAAGCAGGAAAAGCGCCCCTATGCACTGCGTCTTCTGCGCGGCCGCCTGGAGGCCAACCTCTCAGGACTGCTGGGACCGTCGATCGCGCACGATCTGATTGACCGCTTCCTGCCCTACACCATCGAGTCGGAAACCGGCGCCACCGACGTAGACGTGATCGAGAGCCGCATCGAAGCCTATCGCAGCAATCTGTCGGGCATGGCGGAAGACCTGGACAATCTGCGACGCTATCACCGCCAGGTGTTGCTCGAACTGCCGCTGGGTGTGTGTTCCCTCGGCGAACAGAATCAGATCGTGATGTGGAACAATGCCATGGCCAAGCTGACTGGAATATCCAGTCAGGAAGTGGTTGGCGCCCAGCTCAAGGATATCGAGGAGCCGTGGGGCTCGCTCATCGCCGACTTCACGTCGGCGGAGGCCGCCCACGCTCACAAGCGCGTGGTGCAGGTCAAGAACAAGCGTCGCTTCATCAGCCTGCACAAGGCCATCATCGAGAAATCGGCCGCCCACAAGATCAAGCAGGACGGGATCGTGATCCTGTTGGAGGATCTGACCGAAACCGAGCTGCTGGAAGAGGAACTGACACACAGCGAACGCCTCGCCTCGATCGGCCGCCTGGCTGCCGGCGTCGCTCACGAGATCGGCAACCCCATCACAGGCATCGCCTGCCTGGCACAGAACATTCGCGACGAGACCAACAACGATGAGCTGCGCAGCATGGCACGCCAGATCATTGAGCAAACGGACCGCACATCGCGAATTGTGCAGTCGCTCGTGAACTTCGCCCACAGCGGCAGCAACAAGGCGGATCATACCAGCGAGGTGGTCTCCATCGAGGAATGCGTCAATGAAGCTATCGCCTTGATTTCACTGGACAAGCGCCGCAAGGACATTCACTACC
>JACCDP010491734.1_pt1 | contig 88378 bp, 75 predicted proteins | sample 7445841 | NCBI WGS metagenome assembly JACCDP01 (sample SAMN15323441, study PRJNA562643) | freshwater metagenome | isolation source: river surface water | place: USA:Blue River Watershed | collected 2017-08-17
GAAGCTCCCTGAGCTCCCTGAAGCCCTGAGGTTCCGCTAGAACCAGAGCCAGAAGCTCCCTGAGCTCCCTGAAGCCCTGAGGTTCCGCTAGAACCAGAGCCAGAAGCTCCTTGAGCTCCTTGAGCTCCCGATGATCCGCTAGATCCATAAGCTGGACCTTGTGCTCCCTGGGCACCTTGTGCTCCAGCACTTCCACCCACCGTAACTAGTTGCCACTGGTACCCGTTCCAGACATATAAAGTACCTGGATCGCCAATAAAAGCTTGGCCAATCTTGGGATTCGATGGGAATTTAGCCATTGACTAGTAAGAGAAGATTATTTTTGATTTAACCAATCCCTATAATCTTTAAGGTTTTCTAAATTCTTTTTACCTCTTTTCTTTTGTCTAGAATCTGGATCTAGGAAAGGGATTATTTTACCTGGACCTTTTGGCTGAAATGTAGGTATTTTATCGGAGCCAACAGGTTCTAAACTAACTGGAATATCCCCCATTACTTCCTCGTTTACATGATGTGGAAGATTTTTATGCTTTGTTGAAGCGTATTTTTCCAATTCCTTCTTGGTCATGCTATCAGCAAGACTCAAAATAGCTTTCTTATATTTAGGATTAAGATCCGAAGGCTCCATCTCGCCGATTTTTATCGCATAGGCCTGGGCCATTAATCTCTGTTGTGCTGTACTTACTGCTGGCATATTCTTATGATTTATTTCTGTTGTTGTAATTTTTTTCATAATCTTTTAAAACTTCAGGGTGTGCCGCGAGATAAGCTGCCTCTTTCTTAGTTTTAGGTAGTAGTTCATTTGCGACTAATCCCAATTTAGATGTTAGTGAATCAGTAAATCCAGATTTAGATCTATAAGGTGCAAAGTAATCTATAAACCCTAGCATTTTAGCTGGATGGTCCTGTGGATCTTTAGATATACTCGGATCTGAAAATTTCCTAGTTACGATAAAAGTTCCATACCCTTCTCTGCTCCCATCTACTGGATTGGCGTTACCCTCGATACCTGTCCACTTTTTATTATTTCTATCAACCGATAGAACTATACCGGTATGGCCATGTCCTGGGTAGGTTCCGGTTTTTTTATCTTTAGTGAGATAGCAAAAAACCATACCTGGAAGTACCTTATCTATACTTGTTTTTGAATCGTAAGGTATCTTTTTTGCCTTTGAATTACTCCAGTGATATTTAACTGCTGCATCATCAGGGATCTGTTTTTTTATATCCGATGAAAAATTAGTCTTAGTTAAAACACTATGGACAAATGCTGCACACCAGGGATCTCCTGGCCTTGCTCCAACTTGTCTTTGTAAAGGTTCAACCTTTGGACCCTTATTGCTTCCTCTAGGTAGTTCTTCGGGCTGTGTATTTTTGATTGAGCTGTAAAAGCTATCGACAACAGGATCAACCGAATATCCTTCAAATAAGTATTGATCAAATGACAAAATCCTAGACATTGCTAAATGTATTTTGATCTATATATCACACAAAAAAGGACTTATAAATATAAGTCCTTTTTCTTTTCTTCCCATTCCTTTTGGGTTATGGGTTTAGAGGATAAATCCCAATTCTTATCTGGATTGATAATTTTCTTTTTAGATTTGTACCAGTCATTGAAGGTCCAAATAAATCGATTATATCCCTTGCCTACTAGGGCAAATCCAGTATCTCCTGGTTGAATAGCAATTGGCGATTGAGGGGGAGCATAAAATTTTGTTTCCGCATTATTCGTCGACATTTTCTTTATTCTCTTTTTTTGTCCAATCAGAAAAATTCATGATTGTATCTCCTTCAAAAGCTTTATCAAAAGCTTTTTTAACTAGGGCGTAGCCTTTATCACCTTTTTGGATTTTCCTAATGGTTTTTGGCGGTGTATAAGAACTTGTTTCGGGATTTTTTGTTTTAGACATTTTATTCGCCTACGACAGCCTCTATTTTTGATTTGGTGATCTGAGTTGTCTCAAACCCTCCGACTGTACCATCTAGGTATTCAGCCATCTTAGTTTCAACCTCCATAACAGATTCACCAGATACTAAAAATTCTGCTTTTTTGTAAACAGGATCTCCGTTCTTGTTAACCTCTCCGGATTCGAAACTTGTTTTTACTACGTAATAGCTCATTAGATTTTTTCTTTAAAGGGTTAAATTAAGCTTTTTTGTTTTTAGCCTCTTGTACTTCTAATCTAAGATCTTGAGCAAGTTTCTTTAACTCTTGCATAGCTTGTCTTACTCTAGTACCAGCTGAACCGTTACCCTTTTCAAAAAACTTTTCTACGTCTCCTTGAGTGCTTTCGATCAAGGCCTTGATTTGTTCGAATTTTTCCATGATTATTTATTTATTTAGATTGTAATTTATACTTTGTTTATTCGGAATGTTTCGGCTTATCTGCTTATTAACACCGATTTTTTAGTGGATCCCTGTTGAACCGACCAGTTTGTTCCAAGATAAGATATAACAATGGATTTCATGAACTCCATGTACTCTCCCTTCCCGTCAAACTCTAGATTGTCCTGAATTTCGTCGTATATTCTGTTCACCTTAGGATTTGCTTCCAGGTAGCTGCTTAAACATTTTGAGCAGTATTCCATTATTCTGGAAACCATATTTCCTCCTGCTTTGAATTTCATAGTGTTTGGTTGCGGAACTTCCTCCTTCTCTACAGCAATATCCTCTATGAGCTCTTGAGATATCTCGTTTAGTGTCAATACGCAGTAAGAATTTTTAGGACCATCGATAACTTCATTATTTGAGTATTTACCAACTATGAAATGAAATCCCTTCTCGGATTCACCATCTTCTTCCTCTATATTAAAGAAATAGTTGTAAACGTCACCGTTCTTAATTAGTAAAAATGGAGAAGTTCCGAATCCGTCCGATTCATGTAGATTCCTTGAATCCATCTCGTTTATTTTGAATTGCTCGAATGTAGATATTAGTCTTCTCATTTTGTTTTTTATTTTTCAGTATTTTCTTTTAAAGCTTTCATTTCAAGCTCAGCTATTTGACTTTCAGTAATGGTTTCATCTGATTCTTTAATTCCCTTACCGTTTATCGAGGAAAGCAAGCTGTTATAGAAAGATGATACCCCCGGAGGAACTAATTTCTTAAATGCCAGGAAGTCCTCATTTTCTATAGCTTTTCTGACTTCGGTTCCTGATGTGGATCTAGGCGTTTCTACAACCTCAATTTCCTTAGGAAAATCCCCACCGGCCTTTTTAAGATATTCTGATTGCTTCACGTAATCTTCCATCCTATCGTCTCCGGCTCCAATCAGATTAACTTTATAACCCATCTCTTTAGCTGTGCCGTAGATTACGCCGAGTAATCCTCTTTTAACTATGAAATATCCCTCTATTTTACCGGGATTGTCCTTCACCACCGCTTCCATGTATTTACCTATAACATCCTCCGAGAATGGGGATTTACCCGATTTATTGTGACCGGGATGAACTACAGCAACTATACTTGGCAGATCGTTTTTCTCCTTAAGGAAGGAAGCCATTTTTAAATGCCCATTGTGGAATGGTTGAAATCTACCAACTAAGAGGTTAACATCTTTAAGATCAGGCTTCTCCTCTTCTTCTACTTTTTCCTGGTTCTCCTCTATCTTAGGAATGTCCTTCTTGGTTGTATCGATTGTTTCTAATGCTGATATAAATTCATTATAAGAATAGAAGTGATCGTCAGCCTTTATTCCATCCTCAGATTCGCTAGTTACGTAATCTACTTTTTTAGGTTTTAGATTATTCTTTTTAAAGTCGAGGAAAGAAGGCATTTCAGATTCAGTTATGGCTGGTTTGCTTTCTTTTACAGCTACCATCTTCTCTATCGAAGAAACCACGGAATTGAACTGGTCTATAATTCCAGGAGTTATTATTCCGCCAGCTCTCTTTTTAATCTTTCTGAAAGAATTTAGAATCAACTTAAATAACGATTCAAAGGACTCGTCTTCCTCTAAATACCTTAAAACTCTTTTGTCCGTTATTAGATTCTTATTTAACCTAAATTCTTCTCTTTTTAAATACTCAGGCTCTTGAAAATCTGCTCCCTTATATTTGTAACCATACTCATCTAGGAATTTAGAGAAGACATCGGAGATAAATGAAATGTATCTTTCATCCTCTGTTGATCCTTCAACTTCAAATGTTTCTACGCCATGCTCAAGAATGAAATTCATAACATCGAGTATGGTGATTCCTAAAAAGTCGCTAGGTTTTTCTTCTACCCTTTTTTTAGCTTTAGATTTAGCAAGTTCAGTGAAAACTGGATCTACCATCTTAGATAAGATTGGCTCCTGCTCAGCATCCTCTTCACCAAATCTAAATACGATGCCTTCTATTGGTTTCTGTAGATCCGCATTTAAAGCTGTCTTCTTTAAATCTGGATTTAGTACACCGATAATGAAAGCAACAAAGCTTCTAGTTTTGTACTCAGTTACAAGATCTTCGAACGGGGTTCTTAAGAAATCTAAGATCCTATCTTTTTGTTCTTTGCTTAAGTAGCCTTGGAAAACGATAGGTGGTCTTTCAACACCTAATAAATCTGCCCAATCATCAAGCTTATTTTTACCCTGAATAGTTCCCATAGCTTTTCCCAGATCATCCTTCTTATGAACATAGGAAAGTATTAGATTGTTCTTCGGCACCTCGTCATAAACAATCTCGACCGGTGCATTATTAGCAAAATACTCGAGGCCGAATCTCCATCCTCTAGGGATTTCCTTGATGATATGAGGAGGTAACGATTCAATATACTGAATCGGCTTCTCGTAATACTTCATCAATGTCCTATCAACTAAAGTTATAGGATTTCTTTGGTCTCTCTTAAAGAAATTAAATTTACCTGTCTCTATATCCCTTTCGAAGATAAAAGCAGATCCATCCATCTTCTCATTGACGGTAACGTAAGAGTTGAAAAGATTATCGATAAAATCCTTCCCTTTCTTGTTATAGAGATCATATAAATGACTAATTCCTGACATATTTTATTTTTTAATCAATTCTATTTATTTCCGTTGGTATTTCTAGTCCAACTCTCTCAAGGTATTCCAAAAATCTCTGTTTTATTTCAGGTAATTTATCATGAAGATCGAATTTTGGATCTTCGATAATTTTTAGTACATCCTCAAACGTTTTAACGTCATTCACAGTGTAACCTGGCCCTAGTGCAAAATCTACAAATTCCTGAGGATCTCTAGTTACGAATCTCTCGCTCCCCTCCACTTTTTTAGAGTGCTTCAATCTAGGAATTCTAGTTCCTCTATATGATTTAGTGTGCCAGAATAAACCATCACTAAGAATTAAAACGGGTGAATTATAGTCCATAATTTCTCCAGCTTCGTCTGTATCCAGTACTTCCTTTCTGGCTGATAATATAGCTGAAAGCAACCAGTTTCTGTGAGCTGATTTATACTTGCTTTCACCTATTTTATAGTTTGGTGAATAGTAAATAAACTCTGCCCATTCCATGCTAGAAATCGGAATAAGATCAAGCTGAACTATTCCTTTGTTGACATCTCCTTCGATTGGCCATCCAACGCTAACTATATTTAGGCCCTTCATAAAATTTATCTCTGGCTGATAGCCTAAAGCATCGCCCAATCTATCGTTGATGAGATTATATGTAAATGATGAAACCTCCTTTACCGTTATGCCGTGTTCTCTAGCAAACCAAGAGCTATCATATCCAAGATCAAGATCTCCCGACGTGTCATCAGGATTCTTCTTCTTCCCAATACTTCCTATTATAATATACTCCTCGTTAACCTTGGCTGGATCTATCGAAAGCAGGGGAAAAAGAATTTGTTTTATACTCTCGAGGGTTTTTGGAAATTCATCCTCACGGATTCTCCTTGCGGTCTTTATAGCAGCACCGCCTTCAAAAAGCTTATTAAAGCCAGGAAAATCTAAAACCCTATTACCCATGCTATTTTTTATAGATCTTATCGTAATATCTTCCCATAGCTCCGGTTAGATAACTACTGTATTGTTTTTCGTCGTCGTTTTTGGGATTAAGTGGTTGGTAATCTTTACCGAAATATTTTTTACCCTTCAGAACCCCCGATTTATAAAAATCTTCAGCATCTTTTTCTGTAACGTCTTTATCCCCTATTTTTTCCTTCTCCCAATCATCTAGAACATCCTTCTTCTTGTCCTTTAGCTCCGATTTTGATAATTTAGAGTAGGAATCTTTAGAATCTCCCTTAAAAAAGAAATCTGATATAGCAGCTCCGGAACTAGCTATCAATCTGCCAACTAGGGGTAAAAGAGAATTTACACTATTGATAGTGGAAGCCCCGTTGTCGTTTCCTACTGGGTCCGATGCAGCTCTAAGCTTATCGTACTCATATTCCATGTTACCGTCAACTTTTCTAAGCCATCTGCTCAATTTGGTGTTTCCTTTATAATAATCAGATTCTCCCTCTAGTACAGATTCGGTGAAGGTGTCAAATTTCTTTATTCTCATTTCTGAAGTTTTTCTTTATATATCCCCAAAAATTAAAGTTTTACTTTGTATATCTTATATTCGAAGGATTCGTTCTTATAGATCTGTATTCTGGCCTCAGAATGCTTTAAAAGGTAGTTCTGGTACTTGGGGGTTGAGAAATCGTCCACAAAGTCTATGATATTTACTTTATCCTTCCCCTCCATCTTTCTCATGCCCCTACCTAGACTCTGCTTAATTAGCACCTCACTTTTATAGGATTCAACTAAAAAGATGTTGTGTAGGTTGTTTATCGAGATACCGGTGGAAAATGTTCCATAGGTTGCTATAAGGATCTTATTTGAGCCTGATGCCATCCTTGCCTTATACTCCTCTCTCAAGCCTTCGTTGGTGTCACCATCAACATAGAAAACCTCCTTGTCGTTATTCTTCTCCCTTAATAAATTCCAAATTTGCTTACCGTACTCATCCTTAACTGACTGGAAAAGAACAAGGGAATTTTTGGAAGTTTTACTTATGAAATCCACTACATAATTGAGTCTTTTCTTGCTTTCAACGACAAGCTTTCTCTCTAGATTATAAACTTCATTCCCTTCCAGGTTATTATTATTGAGTTTAAGGTCAGCAAGCTTATCTTTGTAGTCTTTCTCAAGCCAGTCCATAATAACAACCTTTATGGAAACCGGTGTTGCATAATTGTTGTCAAAAAGAAAACTTGGGGAGATTTCAACTATAAGGGGACCGAGAAATTGTTGGATCGTTAGATAGTCCGCAGTTCCTCTTTTTGTTAGAGTCCCTGTTAGCCCAAATCTCCATCTAGAGTGCATACAGTTTGCAACGATTTTCTTGATTGACATACTGTTTGTATGGTGAGCTTCATCGACAAAAACTAAATCCGCTTCCTCAAAGAATTCTGGTCCCTGTTTAACTAGGGACTGGAAAGTTCCAATGATAACATCACATCCTTCTCTCAATTTTGATCCACCGCCTATTTGTTGTATTTTTGAACCGATCTTGTGCATTCCATAATCTTCAAAATCCTCGCTACCCTGAAAAACTAGGTTGGTGCTGGGAACGATCATGATAAACTTTCTGATCAAACCCTTCTGTTTAAGGTAAGCAAATATCATAAAGGATATTAAGGTCTTACCAGACGAAGTAGCAACTTCAGAAATGGAATATCTGTATTTGATTAACTTCCATGCGGTTTCGATCTGGTAATCTCTGGGCATCTTATCTGGGTCTCCACCAATACCACCGGCAAAGAATTCATTAACCCACTCCGTGTATTCTTCTAGGGTTAGATCGTTATTTACTATCTTATCTAAGCCGTTTATTTCGATCTTGATATTGTAATCCTCACCAATTTGCAAAACTTCTCTCCAAAGACCAATAGGAATTTTCCACGCTCCGCCCTTCTTTTCGATAAAGCATATGTTTCCGTCCCAGATTTTTTTCTTAACCAAGGGGTGAAAATAGAAGTTGTGGATTTTCTTGGTTAATGATATGTCAATCTGCTTCTTCTCAACCTCGTCTAATGCCTCCATTAGCACTATCCATTGATCATCGTCAGAAACTTGAAATTTAATCATTTTGTATATATCTTATTTTACGGTGGACCCCCTTAAATAATCTTCTAGAGATATTCTGGACTTGACCCCATATAGCATATGATCAACCGTTTGTATGGTCTGATCTATGAATTTCCTGTGGCTCTCCACAAGTTCTATTTTTTCTGCTATTTCAGTTAAGTCCCCGTCTATCAACACAGTCTTTTCGTTAGCGCCGTATCTAACATCGCTCCTCTCAGAATAGTCCTTTAACTTCTTAGCTTTTTCTACTCTAGATTTAGAATTTAGTTTAGAAACGATTGCTGCCAATTTATAGCTATATTCAAGTAGCACCTGGCGTTGGCTGAAAAGATCAACCTGAGCTTTTGCAAGGGTTTTTATATCCTTCATTTGGATAGCTATTACCTGTATAGTTTCTTTCCACTCTGATCTCTCATTTTCAAAGATCTTACCGAAGTCCGTTTTTTCTCCTGACATCTAAAATAGTTTATTTTTGTTTTTATCTTTCTTTCTACTACCAGTTAAAGAAACAACTTTAACCGAATCTTTGGTTTTGTCAACCACTTTCTTTTTAGGTTCCTCTATAATAGGATCCGGAAATTCTGTACTGACCTGTCCAAGGGAATCATCCTTAAGTTTAAGCGGAAACTTTATGCGAGGAGTACTTCTCTCGTCACACTGTTTTTCCCATTCCCCGGTTTTATCGGTTCCTGAGCTAGGATCATTTATCAATAAAATATCTAAGGTCAAGTGCTTCGTTTGTAAAGTAGTTATCAAATCTCCTAATTTTCTTTCCGGTAGTTCTGAGATGAACCACAAGATCATTAAGATCCCATTTTCTGTTCTTTGTTATATCGTTCTCCTCCAGGAATTTTCCCCAATTGAAAACAGTAAAACCTTTAGCCAATAAATCGACTGACTTTTCTATACCTGCTTTGTCCCAGTCATACCAATATCTAACGTCATCTATTTCGAACGGGAATTTGTTTTCAAGAGAACACAATCCAACAGAATTTGTCCACATCCATGAATCCATTGGACCTTCGAATATAGTAATAGATTGGCCGAAATCTAAGAATCCTATACCAAAAACGTGTGAAATAGGATCTATAGTTCTGGCTTTGTCCAAGAGTTCTACATCCTTAATGTTCAGTAGTTTTTCGTATATTCCGCTCAGCTTGTAAGTTAAGTATTTAGAAGAACCCTTTATAGAATTCATGTTTCTTACCTGGAGTCCTATTATCTTTTCGTCTGGTGTTAAATTGAACAGGAACAGTCTTTCTTTTTTAGCATCCCAGGCAAATCTAGAATCTATTCTCTGATTCCTCCTCTGTACATATCTCTGTATTTTGGATCCCCAAACCTCCTGTAGTCCAAGAGAATTCATAAAGTCAGATCTCTTTATTAATATCTCGGAGATATCGTTTTCGAAGAAGTAACTTATGTCAACTTTACCGTAAACGGTTCTTCTTCTTCCTCTGTTCTCCTCTATGATGTTTTTTATCTCCTCTTTTTCGCTTCCCGTTAATTTATTATAAAGACCAAAGTCTTTCAGGAAAGTTACGGAATCTTTAAATATACCGCACCCTCCGTTATAACATTTGTAAGCTAGGGTATCAAGATAGAAATTACCTCTCTTTTTCTTGGCGTCATGGGAATCCCCGCAATAAGGACACGAGAAATTAAGACGATTCCCGGACTTATAAACTATTTGTTTGCCAGGATTGCCTTGAAATTCCCTGTTGAGAATTACTCCTATTAGGTCCTCAATTTTTTCTAATTGCATGGGATAAAAAAGGGGACAGCCATAAAGCCGTCCCCGGTTAAATTATCTATTAAAGGTCGTTGTAAAGATCCTCTAGTGATGATGAAGATGAGCTGCTGCTAGATCTAGCAGGTGATTCATCCTGAACTGGCTCTTCTCTTTTAACGCTATTTCCAACTTTAGTTTGGCTTGCTTCAGCGTAGATATCATTAGAAGAAGTAGCTGGTGAACTCTTAGAAGTGCTTGAGGTGTTAACTCCGCCTACGATTTCGTTGATGATACGTGCTTCTGGAACTGTGTTCTTAATAACGCTCATAACTTTGTCGGTCATTTCGTCATCCCAATCTTTGTAATCAAAGCTTGTTAGATTTTTAGGTCCCTCGTTCAAGTATTCTAAGATAGCGTTCATATCTTCTTGATTTTTCTTCATCGGTTTACCTGCAATTTTGATTGGAGTTTTTTCCCCGATGAAAGAGCAAAGATCGTAGTTGTTCCATTCACCAACCTTTCTAACGCTTACTGCAAACTCTCTACCCTCGAAAAGATCGAAAGGATTGCAAGGATCTCCGTATTCTGGTTGAAGCTGAGCCTCGATCATGTCGTTCAATTTTTTACCGAACTTGAAGATCATTACCTTTCCTTCCAATTCTGGCTTATTCTTATCCTGAACGATCTGAACTAGAGAATAGTAGTCTTCTTTTCTTGAGAATTTCTTAGCTAATTCTTGATCAGCAGCCGAGTGTGAGTTTTTCAATTTCCAGAAAAGATCCTTAAGAATAGATCTTTTTCCTACTGTTGAAGGACAATCTACAGAAAATGCGTTTCCACTAACAGGATCGTTTAAGTAAACGTAGTACTTATGGATTTTAGATTTTGCTGGATTGGCTGGGTTTGGTACAAATCTGATTAAAGATTTATAAACTCCGTCTTTACCGTCCTCTGGATAAGGCTTGTAAAATTCAAGGTCTTTTCCGCCTCCTTGTTTAGCGGTTGGTGTTACGAACGCCTCTGCGTCGAGATTGAAGATGTCTAAATTACTCATGATTTTTTAAATTTTAATTTTTAGTTTTACTTTGTGTTTTCTTTTTGTTTCTCTTGATTTTTTTATTTTTCCATTAAAATTGCTTTTTTTTCTACTTATATCTTGGTTTGATGTGTATTCTTGCTCAATAGATGACGTGTGAGGACACTAAGATTACCATTAGATGTTTGCATTAAAGAACAGGATATAACTCCGTAGTGAGCTTCTAAATAGCTCTTACGGTTATCCATAAATTCGAATATCCTGAGGATATTCTCCAATAAATTCTGTGTTGTGTAAAATGCCTCTTTAGAGTGACCAGATGGCCCAGAGATGTGATTTGATTTACTAGAGGCTTTCTGTAAGTTCTGGCTCAAAATTTCCTTTAATTCCATAAATTTCCTTTAATTCTTTCTTTAAGTACAATGTTATCCAAGTTGCGTCCACAATATCATCAATCGGTTTGTTAACCACTTTAGCTGGTGTTATCCACTCAGTTTGGTTGGCTTCTAATATATTAGCAAAGTTTGCTAAATTTGTTTCGTCCCCCTTGTAAGAACAGAGGGCATTATATAATTCATCTTTTTTAGCGTTGCCCTTCAGAGCAAACTTTTTAATAGAGGTTGGAGAAAAAACGTGGAATCTATCAGCTCCGACTCTATCGATTATCTTTTTTCTTAGTAATGCGGTAGCCATAGAAATATCTATAAGTGCATTACCGTTAGAGGAGAAGCTTAAACCCTCCATAGCAACATGAAATTCGGAATCTCCCATGATCTTTTCTATGCTACTCCATAAAGAATCCACAATCTCCAAGAAGTAAACTATCTTGATTCTCTCCCTTCCGGTATAATCCTCGGGTAACTCCTTTTTTTCTAGGAAAATCATTTTGAAATCTTCTTCCGTATCTAAAACTGAAAAGGGCTTCTTAGAGTTCTTTCTAAGGGACTCGGGACTCCTATCGGACCTAGTTAAAGATCCCCAAGTGTACTTCCCATCTTTAAAACAGCAAAATGCGGGGGAGTTGATAGAAAAATCTATTCCTACTAAATTCATGCAAATATTTTTATGGATTAAACTGCAGGGTGAACTATCTGACCAACAGAACCTGTATATCCATAAACTTTAGAAAGCTTTTCGAAACAAGATTTCATTTGTGCATCAGTTAGACAGTTTACCAAGTCATTTAATACTCTTTGGTCGTTACCTGCAGCTGCTACCAAAAGATTTTTCATTTGGTCTTTTTCACCACCTAGTGGCTGACCGTACTTCATCTCGTTTAGTTCTTTTACTTCTGAAAACTTTTTCATCTTTAGTGTTTAATTTAATTATATATCTCACTTAGCTTCGAGAACTATATCTATGTAGTTACATTTGAAGCCCAAACTAAATGAGCTGTATCCTGGATTATTGTTGGTATAATTGAGATCTAGTTCGGTAAACGAAGTGAACAAAACCTCCTGGAAAGTAACAGAAACTATGATGTTACCCTCATTATCCATAATTCTTAGGGGTAATGCTTGTATAAAAACCTGCTCATTTGCAAAATTCAAAAAATCCAAAACAGTATCGAGCATTATGAAATAGTTTATAAAGCCGTCAGCCATTTTGAAATTCATGGTGAAGTCCTTAGAGAAAAGATCCTGTATGGGAGTCGAGCTTTTGTAAGCTATCTTTTTACCAAGATTTCTCACTTGTTCTACTGAATCTATGGAAAGACCAGGGAACCCAACAGATTGGATAGTGCTATTCACATACTGTGGAACACTATCAAAGGGGATTGGCTGCTTTTTGATGTATTCTTCATACTTCTGGGTTACTCTATCAGAGAAGAACCCTTTAGGGAAGTTGAAGTAAAAGCTATTTGATTTCGGATTAAGTAACACTATCTTCTATTTATTTTAAAGATCCTAATCCCAGTAAAGAGGAATCTGACAATATACCATCAGCAGCTTTTACAAACTGTGCTTTAGTTAATCCTGGATATTGTAGATATCCAGGTCTACCCGGAGTTAAGAAGTATGTGATTATCGTTTGATCCTTCCATCCAGTAGCAACGAATCCCTCTATTTGAGCAGATAAAGCACTTATAAGAGCTGATCCAGTTAACTGACTAGTCTGATTAGTTCCATTAGTCGATCCAACATTTGTTACACCGCTTCCCAAACCTGCTGCTGGTACTATAGACTGAACTATAGGCTTAGGAGCGCTTTCAGTAAGTCCAACTAAGATATTTCCAGAAGTCGTAACGTTTACGTCCATAACAATAGGTGATGGAGCTGTTGCGCCGACAACAAATTCGGTCTCACCCTCTTTTTTCCAGTAACCCCAATATAAAACAGAGGTTGATTCGTTAGTAGGTGATGTAGAGGCTACCGGTGTATTTGTTTCAACTAACGTCTTTTTACTGGTCCTGAGTAAAGATGAAGAATTTTGAGCTGCAGCTTCTGCAGCAGTTTCATTAGCCTGAGAAACCGTTACGTTTCCGTTTGTTATGAAAAATCTTCTGTCAGTGAACTGAAGAATCTTAGTAGATTGGGATTCATTAACTTTAAAAGCAAGTTCACCTAAAGCTGGCTTAGCTATATTGTTATCAAGCAGCGAGGGCACATAATTCTTGTTTCCTGAATTATCCAAGAAAGCTAATTTGAATAATCCGCTGTTGCTTAGATCTATAGCAGTAGGTATTCCATTAGGACCAGCTAGTACGAATTTGAATTTGTAATAATTGTCGAAAGGAGAGATAGAAATAGTGAGTTTTCCTATACCAACAGCAGTAGTGTTTGACGTACCATTATTCTGAGTCAAATTACCGTTTGTGAATGTAAGATTATTTGCAGTGGCAGTAACATAATTCTGCTGGATGAAAACATTTGTGTACTTGACTATCTCCTTAGGGGTAGGTGTATTGTTATTTCCTATATTAATAGCGGAGGCAGAATAAACCCTATTATAGATCTTCTGTACTTGTGGAAGTGTAGATAGAGCTATTGGGGTTATGTTAGTTCCCCATTGCGCAGGATTATTGGAAGCGTATGAAGCTATTCTTATGACTCTGCTCTGATCCACGTTATTGATCAATGACATGGTATATCTAAGAAAGAATGAAGATGAATATGCAGCATTTCTTACTATAGGTCTGTAGTAATTTGGTGTATCGTAAGCAGTAGTCTGGATTGACTGGAAGCTTGATGTTTGTATAATAGCAGCACCAATCTGCTCCAATACTTCTATCTGATGACTGATATAATAACTGTTTCCTATTGAATTTTGGAATAGTATAAAATCTTCAATAAATCCTTCGTTATCCGTAGCATAGTATTCGAAGAATTGTCCCTGATTGGATTCTTTTATAGTAGCTCCTATGTTCGAAAAGGGATCTTCTTGTTCTAAAGAAAGCAAAGCAACCCTAGCAGAATCATATCTCGAATATCCCTCGAAATCTACTGTGCTTTGTACCTGCCATACCGATATTCTTAACGGAGCATCAGAAACAAATCCATCTCCACTTTGGCTTATTAACGAAGCTAATGTTTGTGGCTTAAAAGCCTCCGATGCAGAAAGATATTTATAATTCATATCCTTTAAATTCGGAAGCTTAATCTCAAAATACTTATCGTATATGTTGGATCCAATAGTTACTGGATTTGGATTAAGTTCATAGTCTTGCTCGGTCCCCTTTTTAAGTAATATCTGAGAAGCTGTTACGTAGTTAAGGTTCTGATCCTGATATTCAACTTTAAGAATTACCCCGTCTAGATTTGAAAGATTGTAACCAGCCCTTATATGATATCTGACGGTATCATAAACAACCAATAAGTTAGAAGGAAAAGTTATTCCCAAATCAGCAGTATTAGTTAACTTATCAGAATAATCATTAAATGGTATAATTAAATTGGAATCCAGAGTAACAAAAGAGTTAGTCCCTATCTGGACTACACTATTATTAACCGTGTTATGCGTGATATCATAATCAGCAGTAGGATTTAGTATCTGTACAGCATCATCTTGGTAACCATTGATTAGTTTCTGATATCCCACGGTACTCGGACCGCTATTTACGAAATATTCCTCTGGTTGAGGCTGATCAGCATACATATACTCCATAAGTAAATATGGGGTAAGCTGTACGTATTTTGATGTTGTGCTGTAAGACATTTAATTTTAAATTATTTTCCGAACTGTAAAAATTTAGGTGAATAATGAACACCGAATCCAATATAAAAACCGGGAGAAATTCCAGACTGTGATCCAGATATGCCATATCCTAATTGAACGCCAAGACCAAATTCTTTTCTAGCAGCTTTAAGAGCTTTTCTGGTATCGGCATTATCCGTTATGTCAAAGGAATTTATATCATTAAAAGTTAAACCCGGATAAGTAGTGGTAACCCTAGTCATCATTCTTTTAGTTTTAGGATCTCTGTATATTCCAGTAGTGATATCTATACTCTGTTCCATATTCAAAGAAGTGAGTCCGGGCAGAATAGAAGCAAGGTATTTAGTAGAATCTAAAGGGTCCACTTGTAAACTTATCGTATATGGAGTTTTTCCAGTAATTTTTAATCTATTGTTTCCAGGCATCTGAGGATTATGTAAGAAGTTGATAGATTCTTCCCCGTTAGGATCCTTTACGATTGTGGAAGCAATCTTAACACTATCCCTAATTTCAGTAACTATATTTATTACGGTATTTGGGGTATTTCCTCTTCCACTAGATTTCAGACCCAATTGATGAATCAGTTCTTTTTGACTTTTAGATAGTTCAGAAGCCTTTAACTCGTAAGCAGATTTTTCTTGGATCAAGTGTCCATTTTCACTTTTGATAGTTCTGACACTATCTAATGATGCTAAGTAGTTGTTATGTTCCCTTTTGGCTTCAGCTTCCATGTGAGCAGTTTCCCCACACTGTTTTAGAAACAGTAGAAGTAGGATAATAATAACAACCAGCATAGAAAATCTGCTGGAAATAGCAGAAGAGATACGTGACAATTTTTCTTTACTTGGTAGTTTCATATACAATATTTTCTTTTTTCCATTTTAATCCTGTTGGATCTAAACTTCCTTCTCCATATTTTTTAGCTAGATTTTCGCTGAAATATCTTTCTCTTTCTCTACAGTTTTCTAATTCCTCGATAAGCTCGGAAGATCTAATCTCCATTTTCTTTATCGTTTCTTCCACGGTTAATATCTCGCCATGAATTCTAATAAACTCTTGAGAGAGATTTAAAACCTCTTCTTTTTCTTTTTTGGATAGTTCAGTCATATTTATCTTAATTTATTTTTATGCAATACCGCCACTTTTTGCGATTGGCGTTGAAGCGGCTACTGGACCAGATGGGGCAGTTGAAACTATACTACCGATACTGTATATGTTGGAAAGATTTATGAATCCGCTAGTTCCGTTGCAAGTTTTCCAGAAAACCCTTGGGTTTCCATTGGTTGTGCTTGCTGGTGCTAGATAAGTAATATCAACATACAAACATTGGTTACCATCCGAAGGTGATCCTCCCGCATTAAATGTAATTACCGCGGTATTCGTAACTATGTTAGCTCCAGATTTCGTAAAGTAATCATAAACTAAACCAGCTATAACGTATCCCTGAGAACTAGAGATATCATTAAGGAAGATCCTATACTTGTTTGAATATCCTCCCGAGTAAACCCCCTCAAGGTTTGATGAATATGAGCTCGGTATTCTTACGAAAACATAGCTACTTGGTGGATATGTGAATGAGGTCGGTGTAACTAAAATAACGTCGCTGTCCCATAGTGTAGGTGACGATAAGTCCATTATATTATAGACAGGACCTGGAGGCCAAGTTATAGTTGTACCAGTCCAAGCTCTACACGTGACAGTAGTCGTAACTCCTCTTACTTCTTTAACTCTTTTAACATGATAGAAATATGGTCCACCCGTTGCGCCTGCGGTTGCTCCTCCGGTAGATCCGAATGTAACCTGTGCGTGTTTACCGCTGTCTAAAGAACCCCTAGGACTTGAAGAAAATATAGGAGCGTCTTTGAGATCTCTGAACTCAAATAAAGAATTTGGTGTAGAGTCAGCGGCATATAATTCTATTCCCTTAGCACTGACAGTAGTACCTGCGGGAAGATTTTTTGTGGCGTCCAGTACAAATCCGCTAGCAGCAGTTGTAGAGGTTGTTGATATTTTAGTGGGTCTATAAAGTAACAAAAGAGAAGAGGTTAATCTCATTGTTGTTGACTCGATCGCAAAATTTCCTCCCTGTCCAACAGTAGTGTTTGAAAATAAATAAAAATCTCCAGTCCCCCCTATTGTAACACTTTGTGTTGATGTTATATTTGCATAATTTCCGTATAGAAGTGCTCTGGCAGTATATGAATCTATGCTCAATCCTAATAGGGAAGAAATCTCTAATCCACCTGTGGAATTATATCTTAGACTTGCTGACGAACCGGAGGTTCTCCAGTAGAAAGAAGGAACTCCTGAAGATATCGCTCCAGTTTTGGAAAGGGTAAATATTGGTCTTGCTGTTTGATCCTCTGTAGAGATTAGTAATTTAGCTCTATTTGGGTTTGCTCCAGTTATACCCAATCCCAGGTCTCCTACTATTAATGATGTAAGAGATTCTGTTAAACCAACTCCACTCTTTATTCCTATAGCATACTTATCAGTTACACCCGCTGGACCTATAATACCATCATAAGAAGCAAAATACGGAGAGGTAAATAGGGAATATCCGGTATAACTCCATGTACCAGTTAGGCCTTTAGAATTTACTTGATAATCGCTAGTATTCGAGTCTATCCAAAGATCGAATGGGTTACTAGAATTTCCTGGCTGATCGTCCTGTTTATACCAAATAGTCCCACGTAGCCCGGTTAGACCAGTTAGTCCTTTGTGACCTGCAGGACCATCATAACCATCAGGGCCTTTAGGTCCTTGATGACCGTCAGGTCCAACAGCAAAAGATAGAATTTGATCAAAATTATAATTGATCTTTTTTCTTATCTCAGAAGCTGAATCTCCAGTTAAAATATATTTAGTATTAAAGTGCATTTTTTATATCTTTAGATTGCTGTTGATCCAGTAGTGTATAATACCCCACATTTACTTCCATTCAGATTTCCCCCATAAGCACTATAGTAAACCTTAAACCATCTACTATTCCCTGCGGTGGATCCTGTTCCCGCTATATTCATTATAGTAAAATCTATATGAGAGGCTCCAACCGAATTACTGCCACTAAGATCTGCTGCTTGGTAAGATGAATATGGTGCATTCGGAAGATTCGAAAAAGTATTTGATGTGCCAAGTCCAACGAATCTGAAAAATTTACTTTCTGATGCAGTTCTTACCCTTAGCTCTATAGATTCATGATCGTTTAGAAGATTAAGAAACCCACCGTTGGAATCTGCAGTTGCACCTGTTGCCGGGGTCCATAAATATACACCAGTAGAAGTGGAAGGTCCTGAGGTTGATGGATTTACAACAAAGTCCATTCCGTTATTCGAATTTATCCTCTGAGAAGGTGTTCCTGCAGCATAAACAACACCAGGTATAACAGCATACCATTGAGTGGAAACTGAAGGTCCAAAAAGTGAAACGTTTCCAGTACCTATAGAAGTAACGTTCTGAACTGGCTGTATAGAATTTATTCTTTTGTTATACCAGAATTCGCCATTTGCTCTAACATCCGTATAAAATTCTGTTGGCCCATACGAGTAAAAAAGACTAGAACTTGCGTTTGATGCTACGTTGGTGCGGTGTCTTAATCCACCAACATTAGGCAAACTGCTAGAAATCCAGAGTGGAGGCAAAGAATCGCCAGAAGAATTAGAAAAAGTAAGACTAACTGGAATACTAAAATTAGCAGCAACCGAAGCAGCTGATTGCGTATAAGTTAAATTTCTATTTGAAAATAAAGCAGTTCCAGTGCTAGAAAAATTTAATATAAAATCTCCAGATGTTGTTACTGATAACCCCCTACTTTCAGTGAGATATAGATTAAATCCAGTAGATCTGTGGCTTAAACTGCTTCCTGCTGAGGATGTGTTACTTAATCCAAGATTACCGTTAGGTATATCAAGAAATAAAGAATCACCCAATTTAAAGCTTAATCCATATTTAAGAGATGCTGAAGTTGATGTTGACGTCCAAAAAAATCTTGGCGTTTTGGATGTGAACGAAGATGATGAAGAGTAATCATATTTACTAAACTCTAGCAAGCCCTTGCCAGTAGCACCTCCGTCTATAGATATAACTAGCTTAGAATATTGAGGGTTTGTACTTGCGGTTGCTCCAACTAATGAATTGTCGCTAAGTACCAATGTGTAGTCTGAGGGGTTTATAGACGTTAGATGATACCCATTATAAGACGAATCACCTGCTGAAGTTGGAACGCTAGGATATATTCTAAATAGATCTTGAGAAAGAAGATTAAAACCATAGGGACTCCAAGTTTCTGAAGAAAACTGGTATATCTGATTACCTGATCCTGGTGTAAGGTTAAGCCAAAAATCCCCATCGATATAGCCAGTAGTCCCTGGATTAGTTACACCTACTACCCAAATACTTCCTCTAGTCCCCATATCTCCGTAAGAACCAACCGGTCCGGTTGCGCCTTTATCTCCTTCCGGTCCTTCTTGTCCCAGTTTACCGTAAGGTCCTCCACCGAAAGTTATGATGTCCGAAAAATTCGAGTTGACCTTATCAACTAAATTTTTCTGATTATCCCCTTCTTCTATTCTTAGTAATTTTAAATCTGGCATCTTTTTCTACGGAGTTCTTAATAAGTTATTGTATATATCAATAAGTAAAAGATCCCCCAGAACCTCCGGTTGATCCTGAAGCACCAGTATATGACCAAGGGGCATAAGCTCTGTAATAAACAGTTGTTAGGGATCCCGATGTCATACCTCTAGCAACAGTAAGATCCACGGTCTTAGCATAAAACGGTAAAGTTACTTTAGTTACACATGAAGCAGTTGCACCAGTTCCAACTCCGATGTATTTGAATCCGTTAATTGATCCGCTAGCATCCGAAGAATTGTGTATTGTAATATCTATGGACTGTCCCATCATCAATCCTCCGGTAGTTCCCCAGTTTTCGTCAGCTGAATTGTATAACCCGATACCTACTAGGGTAGTGGTCGTTCCAGCCGGATTTATTATAACGGTATTACCATTAGTTAGATAAGCACCCCCAGTAGAAGATGTTCTAGATACAAAGTACCAATTTATAGGACTAGATCCACTGGAACCTGTTGCAGTTGGTGATGTTGAGGCATATGTGATGCTTTCCCTAACTTTATTAGTTCTTAATTTACCCCTAGTGGAAAGCCAAAATTCTCTATTGGAAGAGCTTTCTAAAGATAAATGATAAATCGTGGGAGAAAGTGTAGAATATGTGTCTCCTGTTCTCGAAGATCTTATTCCAGTAACCCCGGTAGGTGTTACATAAACATGTGGGGAAGTTCCGGGTAAAGTTACAACAGACTGAACCGGATCTAGTATGCTACCAGATCCTCCCGATATATTCATATATTTACTGGTGACTTTAAACTCGCCAGCTGCACTTATATTATAACCTCCGGTAGCAAAGATGCCTGATCCTGAAGTAGCTCCGTAATCTATATTGGTATCCTTTTGGGAATTCATAGTTAGACTATTGAAGCTAGCTTCAAATCCACCAGAAACACCAACATTAAAAGAACCGCCAGGAATTCTAAGTCCTAGAGAATTCTCGGTAGGTATAGCTGAGGGCCAATAAAAAACTGGATGTAAAGAATAATCAGCTATAGATCCGTCCTCTATGTCGCTTCTTGAAAATTCTAATAGAGGTGAATCGTTTACCGCTGAATTGTTTGATAAAGAAAACTTGGAGAGAAGCTCGTTAATGACTCCTGATTCGGGAGTAACGTCACTGAGAATAAAAAGATAATTTTGAGGTATAATCTGATTTAGTTGTATAGCAGATCCAGTTCCTCCCGAATATAAATAATCCGAAATGTTAAAAAGAGAGGAAGAATTTCCTATGTTATACCCTGTCCAATTCCATCCAGTAGATTCTAAAATATAGATAGCGCTGTTTGTGTCTATCCAATAATCCCCCTCCTGTGCATATCCTGCAGGTTGGGACGAAGATACAAACCATCTGGTTCCTCTGCCGCCAGAAACCCCGGTGGGTCCAAAATTTCCAGTGTCACCTATCGCTCCTCTAGGACCAGTTATACCCGTGGTACCCTGAGTACCCCCATGAAGCTCTACAATCTCATCAAAGTTATTATTTAACTTGGATACTATCTGACTCTGGTCGTCGTTATAATTTAAAGATTGTATATTAGTATTTGGCATTTCTTATATCTTACTTATTGTGAAATTAAACATCATTGAATATGAAAACCCTTTATCCATAGGATATTCGAATTCGTATGTTAAATTACTTCTTGTTACTAATTTATAGTCGCTATCTATAAAATATTCCAGTTTATAACGGTCAGAAGAGAATAAATCTCCTCTTACTAATTGGGAAGTTGGTATCACCTCATCAGCAACTTTTTTAACATAGAAATTAAAAACCTGACCCTGGTAAAGAGGAGAAACGTTTAAGTCTATATAGTTATTAACGTCATCGTTTATTGACTTAGGATCTCCCACACCAAATTCGGATATCATATTATCTATAAACACCTTCTTTATTCCCGAATTCAATAGGTATCTTCTTAGCATTCTATCCAACCTAATTATACCTTTAACTTTTCTTTGTTCTGGGAAATTCTGCCAAATTATCTCTGCATTAGGGAATATATTAAGATCTAATTTATTAAAATCAACGCCAGATAAATACGGCCCAACGGATCCTATTCCGGTATTCGAATTAGTTTTAGAAATATTCTGCACAGATTCTATATAGCTGTCGATTTGGGCATTTACAAGATTCGGACTCTTTAATCCAGAGGTTCTTGATATCTCAAGAGTTATGTAGTTATTTACCTGTACTGGATCAGGTGTTTGCATAACCTTAGAACCAAAGAATGTCTTATATTCAAGCATAGATCTGGTACCGGCAACGTAATTTCCTACCGTTGCGCTAGTATATCTGCTATAATAACCAGGATCCCACGACGAAGAGAATATATTAAAGTCTTTCTTATCTATTGGTGTTAATCCAATCAGCGGGTAAACCGGACCTTCCGGATAGGGAACCGCCGCAGCTAATATATCAGATCCTTGGGAAACTTTTGTAAAAGAGAGATTCCTGGATATCCCGAAATATTTTTTATCCGGTGCAAAATTGCAATTTCTAAAAGAAAGATCTATGGAATCAGAACCTGCTATTGTATCTGTTTTATCTTTATCGAAGTGGATAACCTTTCTAAAAAGAGGCTCATACTCACCCGAATATCTAGTAATTATAGACGGTAAACCGATTTGTGCTTGATTTATTCTGAATCCCGTTTCAACTCTAGCACCCTTTAATGCCTGGGGTCCATTATAAGATCTACTTACTAAAGATCCACTAGGCTTAGTTATTTTAGTGGGTTTCTCGAAATAAAGCTCAAAAGAATCTGCGGTTTCAACGGTAATCTGATTATCGGTATCCCATTCATAGCTTCTGTATGATATGTAAGGGGAGCTTAGATTAAACTTATTAGCTATATAAGAAACGGAGCATCTTCCCAAAAGTGATCTGTAATATTTAGATCCTCCCTGAGACTGTATAACTGGGTATTTTTTATATACCGAAGAAGGCCCAACCGGAACAGTAACCGGATTAGATGTTGAGAATGGTATCGAGAATAAATAGGAAGATCCTGTTGCAACTCTACCAAACTCTACGAAAGTTGGTCCAACACCGGTAGGCCAAGGGTATGTTGAATTTATACCAGAAACACTAAAACTTAAAGGTCCGGAAGAACTAGGACCGCCGGTTGACCCAACCGCATTTTCCACGTACACTGAATGTATTTCTTCCCTTAGATCCGTATCATATTCAGGGTTTCTAACTATGTTTATCACACCTGGGCTTTGTGTAGTATTAACAGAGCTTCCGGAGCTTAATGAGAGATCTAAAGCTGCGCTTAATTTAATATCGTCTATCTCATAGAAATTCTGTGAGGAAACTAGAGGACTTTTTATTTTTTCCTTATCATTTAATGTATAAAGAAGGGTGTAGTCCAATATAGGATTTCCTCCAGTTCCTCCAGTATATCCTAAATCAAAAGCCTTTTGGTCTTTTACTATAAAATCGCATATAAATAATACGAATTTCTGTTCCTCATTTTCTATTACACTGTACTTAACTGGGGATTGTATAACGCTGTTGTCCTCCGGAATAGCTCTTAATATAGCAGAAAATTTATAGTCTTCATATCCTCTGTAATTTTTAATGTATCTGTCGCTCGTTAAACTTTGGATAGTTCCTGTATTTTGAACATCAGATCTCTTCTTTAGAACTATTTTTACACCTCTAAAGATCGTTTCATAAAACCCCGAAGCCTGATTGAAAACAAGAGGTGTAAACAATTCCTTAGTATAGTTACTGTTGTCGCTAAACTCCGAATCATAATCGCTAGGATCGACAGTAAAATACGAAGAAAGATATAATGAATCATCAGGATCAGAACTTCTAGCTTTACTTAAATCTATCTTATATGGAAGATAGCTGTTCTGCTCGTTCATAAATTCCTTAGGAAAATATCTAGGAGGTTGCTCAAGTAAAAACCATTCATGGGTTAAATACTTCGGGTCTGGCTGAATCCTATCAAAGCTAGGAGAAAAATTTGTAGGTGAAAAGGCCGGACTGCTATTAAACCTATATCGATTACCCCTAGAATCAGTACCTATCGAAGAACCCCATTTATTTATATAAGGAACTATTCTAGAAATGTTAGCTCTTTCGGTTGTGTAGTTTTCTTTTAAGTAGTCGTATTCGGTGTTAAGCTTACCATAATAGAATACTTGCTCTTTAGTCGGATTGACGGATTTAGGATCAAGAAGTAGCCCTTGAATTCCTAGGAATCCGCTGAATCCTTCCAAGTCTCTAGTATAGTTTACTTCTGTGTATGTACTCGTCGAAGAGTTGTATACAACGTCAGAATACTGTGCAGGAAAAACAACAACATTACCTGAGGGAACACTAGATATACCAGAGGAACTCGGTGCTAGTGAGGAGGAGCTGAGATTTAAGCTGGGGTCGGATATAGAGAATGACGTATATCCGGTTGCACCATAGAAAAGATTACCCGCATTGTAAATGTTTCCGCCGTAGCTGATCTGACCTTTTTTAACAAAATACGGTACGTTAGGTTCTATGGAATTCTGTGTGTTTGGCTGTATCTCGAAGTACTTATATGTCTCCGGATTTGGTGTGTACCCATAATCAGAACTCCAGAAATCAAAATTAAATTCTTTAGTATCGAAGAATGTAAATACCCCTATATTTAAAGAAGCTGAATCGTATACATTAAATGACTGATCGGATCCTAAGTCTATCTTGGAATAGATGTCTTTTAAATTTAAAACTAACTTATAAGAGAAATCCACAAACCCAACAGGCTTTCTTGTTACCGGATCTACTTTAGGAATGTCTACAAATTTATTAATGGATTCTATCATGGAATATCCAGACTCCGTGTTTACGTAGTATCCGGGTAATACCAGATCTGAATATTTACTGCTAAATATGATCCTGTTATTTTTGTTAACTGTTCCCCCTATAAAGTTTACGTTACTATTTAATCCTGATGCGTCGGTACCATTTATTTTAAGATATCCAGAGTAAGAAAATGTAGAGTATTCCTGCCAAAGAGTTGTTTGTTCGGGATTTGCTGAAAATTGATTTCCTCCAGTGGGTCCAACCGACCCAGAAGCTTCGTAATAGTTTCCATCATACAATACGATGGAATCCGCTGAATATGTTGTTTTGTTATCCCAGGTTCCAGCATATTTGTCCTCGAAAGATTTATAGTCATCAAAAACGGATATTGAGAATGCACCGTTACCATAAGTACCTGGATTCTTAACTCTTATTACGGAAGACGAAGAATCATATCCAGAGTCCATTGTGGATTCATCCATATCTTTTATAACCGAAGCTAAAGCAGAAGCTATCTCGCTAGTAGTACCAGTAGAGGCATTAAAGTAATATGAGTTACCCGTTGAATAATAGGATCCTCCAGTCCATATTAAGATAGAAGAGTAATCACCAGAGCTAACAATATCATATCTTCTTGAGCCTTCTTTCATAGAACCGTTAGGCCAGAATATCTTAAAAGTTAAAGGCTTTTCCTTATCATAAGCTTTTAGAAATTCTATCTCGGTGTATGCTCTTCCAGCTTCTAAGGCGAGCTCACCTTTTATTGTTGCAAGCTTATCATCGCTACCGGTGAAATTTAGAAGATTTATTGTCTTATTCTGGAGAACTAAAGATCCAGAAGTAGCCCCGGTTGAACCTGTTGCAGAGAAAGTTTCAGTAGTGTAACTATATGGACCATAAGCATATTTAGGTCCTGTTCCGCCATAAACCGCATAATCTTCAGATCTTTTTAAGCTATAGAAACTATCATTTTTATCAGTTACGTAAAAAAGCTTATTAGGATCGAGCAAATTTACGTTATCGGATCCTGGTAAAAATCCAGATCCGTTTTCATAAAAAATTCTAACCCCCGATGTAGCACCAATCTCATATGGAGTATTGTTATAGTAATACCCAACATTATTTCTGGACGGTATTGGGGTGTTCTCGTTACCGTCCATGTTTCTGAATTCGTAGAAGAAATTACCATTGGTTCTAATCGAAGCAATATCATTTCGAGAAACATACATTCCAATGTATCTGTTTATCGTATAAAAATCGGAATCATCATCATCGAAGAAAAATTCGAGATTTAATAAATTCGGACAAATTATTCCATTTCTGGAAAATCCCGACGTTACATAATCTTCCAAATCTATCATAGGATCTGACTTAGAGGTTGAGAAGTATTGATTAAGTAACTCCCCTTTTTTAGTATAAACCCCATCAGATATACTTGCACCTTTATAGTACGTATAGGAATCGTAGCCCCAGCTAACTTCTAAAGGTGAATTAGAAAACTGATCGTTATTGAATATGGCCCTAATGTACTTACCTATTTTTGTATTTTCTCTAAGATCGAAAGTTTTTATTGCAGTAGCTTTATTCAAGATTTTATTCTTGAAAGTTGAAGAAACGTCGTTAACCGAAGATAGGTATTCGAGTTCGTTATAGATAGCAACCTTACCAGATCCAGTTATTATATTGTATGTGGTAGAGCTTGTTTTTCCTGTAAATACTTCTCCCGCAGAGTAATAGATGTCATTACCTGCTGGGGTTTTACCATAAGCAATCTTAAAGGTCTCAGAGCTATCAAAATCTTGTATGACTTTATATTTAGTTAATGGCTCTATAGAGGTGACATTCTTAGAATATGGATAATCTAAAGGATCATTAAGTTTGAAGATCACGAAGAAATCGGGAATCTCGTTTTTAATCCAAAGCGGTGCAAAGTAGCTAAAATCTTCCGGATAGTTTTTATCAGCTAAAGAGGCTGCTCCGCTAGCATAAAAGAAATCATATTGATCCGAAAAATCTTGTGCCGATTGTGCCTGTCCATTTGTAAAATTTCCAACCTGAAATATTAGGTCATTAGATATCTTTCCGTTTCTGAAGAAATCCGATACGTCCGTAGCATAACTATTCTCCCCGCTGATATTGAAATTTTTAAAAGCATCATTACTCAGAGTGTCATTTACGTTCATTGAATTGAAATAAACTCCACCTTGAGAATCAACAGATATTTTAAAATTACCCGTTAATTTAGGATTTGTTCTAATTACAGCGAACGAAGAATTATAATCAAAAAGTCTAGATTGAGACATATTTTAAGCCCAAATTATATTATATTAAAAATTAAGAGCTTTAATTCCGCTATCGAAATTAGGAGCTACTAATGTGTCATTTTGGTAAGATCCGCTAACTTGAACGTCGAAAGAAAATGCGTCATCATTTCTAAGCTGAATATCTATACCAATTTTCTTCGTATACGTTATGTTTGAAAGTGTTCCTGCCTTTCTCCATCCGCCAATATAGCCTAACTTATCTACCGCTCTAAATTGGAATACAACCGGAACGTTTATTGCATTCGTCTCGCCCTCACCTAAATACGTTACAGATAATGCGGTAGTTCCGGGTACTTGTAAAACTGTGTTAGTAACTGGTCCTAGATATAAGTATGCTCCGCAAGAATATTTACCTATTAGGTATTCATCATTTGCAGAGAAACCTAACTTATCTGCATACATGTTATCCTCTCTAGAAGCAGTAGCACCGGTAGCAAATGTTATCGGAGTTCTAAATGATTGCTGTACCCAATACTGAGGAAGAGAAGTATCTCCCCAGAATGTTTGGGTGTGCCTGAAAGGTGCGTAGCTAACTACGGTTGAACTATAAGGTTTAACCATCTCTGAATAACTGGTGAATGAATAAGAGCTTCCTACGCTTGTTAGATAAGGGTGACTCGTATGAATACAGAATTCTGATAGGTATCCACTTCCTACCGGATTTCCTCCAGTGCTTCCAGTAAATGTACCATTCCAGACAGCCGCTGCAGTACCTCCAGTTACCGTGCTATAATCTGCATAAAGAGTAGGATCATAAGGGGTAAATATCGTACCGTTCTGAGGATAAACCCCATCCACACCAAAGTTAGTTTGTGTCGAGGAAGATATTCCATTATATGTGTATGAAGAACTATAAGAATTGGTGAAATATTGGCCAATATCAGTTAATGCGGTGTTATAGTAAAGAACCTGATTAAATCCTATGTTTCTATATCTTGGATAAAGGAACTGAGAATAAGCACTCGAAGAAGCATACGGGGGTGCTTGCCTGAAGTCTGTTGAACTCTCAACGTTACTTGCTACGAGAGAAGTTAGTGATATAGGTCCGTCACCATATCTTAGGTTGTCATTATAACCAGCAGGATACGATGAAGCTATGGATGAAGGAGCTTTTGTTTCGAGACCACCTGGTATAACAGAAGCTAATTCAACAGGAGATGATTGATCGTTAAAAAGCTGAATGTTGTAAGTTATCGATGCAATTTTACCAGCATCCGTGGTGGTCGGATTTGTGTATATCTCGTTATAGAATCCTGCATTAAGCTTAATAGTAGAACCTTTAGAAACTTTTACTTTATTGTTGTTTGAATCTATGATAAACACTTGGAGTACTCCCTTAGCTTGGCTTAATTGAGACTTAAGAACTGAGATCTGATTTTGTAAATCGGTGATCTTATCAAAAAGATTTATTACTCCTCCGCTATTTGTATAGAATCCACTAGCAATTCCGGTAGAGTCATGATAATACGTTTTATCGTTAGCAACAAATTGCTGTGAAAGATGCGATGGAAGTCCTTGAGCATTTAATTCGGCTTGCATTTTATTGACTGCAGCGTCTTCACTATTGGTTCTTAACGCAACATCAACCCCAGTTACTGATAAATTATCAGGGAAACTAATTATAACCGAAGGCGAATAATCGGAAGTTAATGGATTGTCAGGCCATCCTGCTTCTGATATAGCAGCTATTTGAATCTCCAATTTTTCTCCCTTGGTGATAGCGAGATCTAGCTGATTGATGTTCTGTACATTAGAATTTGAAGTATCCTCTGGAGCCCAAACATAAATACCCCTCTTAGGATCATAAACCTTCTTCCTAATATCAGTCTTATACTCTGTCCAGTTAGAAAAAGCAGCATTTTTCTTAGTTCCGTCATTGTCTACAAATTCTATCTGTTCAGAAGGTACCGCTGCACCACTGTCGCTTAGATATCTATATCTCACGGAGAATTGTATTACCTCCTGAGCCCCTGTGGATGGGCTTAATTGTGGAGAAGGTATAGGCCAAAATCCTCTAACCCTATATTTAGGAGGGGTTACGATCTGGGGAACGTCTATCGATAAAGTTTTAACCTCAGTTACAAGAGAAGAATAAAGTTCTACTTTTTTAGCTCTTTCCCCTATTAAAGATGATAGATTAGCTTTAACTGCCTGCGTATTAACTCCAATTGGTGTGTTTTGTTGTCCAGTTACGCTAACTGGGGTTAGATTATTTCCAAGTATAGGACTATCACTAGTGTTAGTTAATTGAAGTGATCCTTCGTTTATAGCTGCAAGTCCTGTGTTTAGTTGTAGTTTAGCTTGATTGATGGAATCATCTAACTGTGCTATTTCATTTTTTATAGAAGACTTAACCTGTAGCTTATCGTTAATCACCTTTATCGGGGTTGATTCAGTTACCTGTTTATTGATCTGTACTACAGTAAAGTTAGTTTGATTTACTACTGGAACATTAGGAACTAAGCCTTCAACTGCAGGTACCTTGTTTTCTTTAGCAGCGCCCAAGAAGATTTTACCTAAGTCTGAAACTTCGCTAAGATAATAAGCTTCCAAGTTAACCACAGTACCATTCTGGTTTTTTGTCTGTAACTCATTACTCCAGAAAACTATACCAGTAGACCAAACAGCGGCAACTATATTAAAATTATCATCTATTGCTTTAAAGAAAATACCCTGTCTCTCGTTATAACCTATATTAACCTGAGCATATCTTGGTCCAAAATCAGTAGAAGATATAGAGAGAGTTGCTGCTCCAAGAGTAATTGGCTGATATCCAGAAACTCTTTTAGCCTGTATTGATGATTGGTCCCTATCTACAGAAGTTACCTGGTATAAAGATCCGTCTTGGGTTGATATCTTGTCACCGACGTTGAGAGACCTTCCGTCAGGGAATGTGCTAAGTGTATCTGTATAAGATAATTTATCTAGCTTATAATTTCTTCTGGTTTCTTGGAATGTATTTCCGCTAGCATCCGTTATAGTAACTAAATCGTCATAGTAACTTAAAACGCTGAAATTACCAATAAATCTAATAGTTCTTAAAGGAAGCTGAGCTATGTCCTCGTCTACAAAATATCCAATACCGTTATCAGTTAAAGCCTGTACGAATTGATCGTAGGATAAATCATTTCTTCCCTTAAGTGAGCTATCAAAATAATTTTTCTGAGCGTCAGTAGTTGTGTTAGCTATAATTCTTTTAACAACTATTCTATCTGCAGAATCTGGTATCTGCCCTGTTACATTTACGTTTATGTATAAAAGAGGAGTTAGAAAACTTTCGAAAAACCAATTATCCTTAACGTCAAAAGTACTAGGTACCGATAGGTTAGTTATCCTCGCAGGTTCTTTTAAAGTTTCTGATTTATAAACTTGTGAATATGTTCCATCTGGATTTCTTACTGTAGCTGAAGATTCGCTAATACCTGCTAAAGCCTTTATGTTGTTATCTATTCTTTGTATTTCACCTCTCAGAAATCCATAAGATGGGATGTTGGCGTTCTGAGGTAGACCTTGCTCATCAAGGACCTCAATAGTAACCGTATTGTTGGTAGATACCGCAACTTCATTTAATCCGTTTATAATTTCTAATGAATTTTTTTGAAGTCTCAGGAATTGAGCTACTAATGAACTTATTGAATTTTGTGTGCCTGCCATTTACTTTTTAATATTATTGGTTGTTGGTTAAACTTTTTCCTACTATATCTACTTGGAATTTTAAAGATTTATCATCTATGCAAACTATATCGAAAACCGGGATATAGTCATATGCAGAGAATGTGGTTTCGTCTAGAGAAACGATTAAAGTGGAATAACTAACTCCAGTTGGAGAACTCAAAGGATATAGCCCAGTTGAATTAGTCAGTACATTAATTATAAATCCTCCAGGATAGATTTCATCACCAAACGATAATCTGAATCTCTGACCCTTCTTCCATCTAGTAGGATCGTCCTTTAATCTGATGGTCATATCACCGGTAAGTGTGAGTGGGTTTCCGTTATTCACGTGCTTATAGTAATTTGAATAATCGAGAAGTTTTATCTCGTTAAGACCGTTTTGTGTTAAAGTTCCTCTGCCTGAATCTGCTCCGATATTAAAGTCTTGTGAATCGTTTATAATGGAAAGCTGATTTGGTACTGTTCTGTCCACGATGATACCAGATCCTTGCTTAACTAAGTCAAGATCATATGATATTTCAACGCTAGTTTGATTATTTAAGATGGACCTTACTAGATCATAGTTCTGATTTATTAACTGCATTACGGACTGTGTATTGTTAAATAAAGCCTGGTTTGCAGCTAGTGTTCTTTCTATATTTTCTATCCTTCTATCCATATTGATAGCAGTAGGACTACTTAAAGTTATATTCTCCAAGTTTGTAACTCGATCGCTAAGCTGTATAAAGTCGCTAGATGCGTTATTCAATGTTGAACTTGCATCTTGTAAAACGTTCATAGCGTCCATGAACATCGAAAGAGAGAATGGAGAATAGTCGTTGATGGCTTGTTCTACCCCTGTTTGATCGACGTCAGTATCAAATTTTAAATTTATCTTAAATCCATAAGAGTTACCATTCAATTTGGTTACTGGATTAGGTCTATATTTCTTTAATCTAGGAATGTATATGTCTCCACCTTCGCTGTTTACATCATCCAAAAATAAAACACCATAAAGATTGGTTGCTGAAGTAGCTGGATTTGCTGGGTCGTAAACATCGTAATAAATCAAAACCGCATTAAATTCAAAGTCAGCTGCTTCCGCGGTAGCGTTGAATTCCTCAAGAGTTGAAATGTTAGAATTACTAAGAATTTCCTGGTAGGAATCAGGATCGAAATCTATACCCACAGAATCCAGTTTGCTTCTTACGTAACTTAATGTTTGTGAATTTGCAGTTTTAGTTAATATGTAGTTAGCAGGATCAGTAAATAACTCATCAGAGAAATATGTGTTAGCAGTATCTCTTGGCGAATACCAGTTTCCCGATGCAGTAGCTCCGTTTATTCCAGTGTCGAAATAAGTAGCTGTAGGCGAACCTAAAACATCATCATCAAATATAGCGAGTGTTGTTAATCCGCTGGGATTAGTTTCGTCATAGTTTCTTGAAAATAAATATTCGTCATTTAACGGATTGGCAGGATTGTTAGTCCATTGATAATCTGGATAATAATTCTGATCTGTTACATTCTTGAAAAGAACATAAGGTGTATTCCCATCTTTGGTTGGTATGTAGACATAAACTTCAGAATAGGCATTAGTGGAGTTCTTTACGGAGTTTACGATGTCCAGATTTCCAACATACTGAACCACCTTATTGTATGCTGCTCCTGTCATTCCATATGCTCCAGTAGTACCATAAGATGCGTCGCCTTCAACATATCTTTTCTGAGTTATCGGAACATCGTTGACAACAGTAACAGTGTTCTGGTCTAGAGCAGGAGAAACCTCGCTTGAATTTGCAGCTCTATATCTTATAGCACCTATTTCCTTTAACCACTTAAAAAATATTCTTTCTGATATGTTTTGTTTTAGACTTGAGTCGTATTGATCATCGCCAGTTATAGTGGATTCTATATTTAAACAGTAACTTTGAAAACTCTGAGAAAAATCTATGTTTGCGTCACCAGTTATAATTTGTTGTGTGTTGTTTGCCCAGTCCAGAAAAGCACTATCAGGTCCATTCAATCTTATATAGTTTGTCTGTGTAGATGCGTTGTTGTCTATATTCGGAATGTTTAGTAAAGCGAATTTAGAGAATCTGAATTTGCTATCTGAACTATTAAACGTAAAAGACAGATCCTCTGCAGAAGAAGAGAATGTGTAAAATGTTCCGCCTTGTACTTGTAGAGGCCTTATAAATGGTGTCTTTGCCATTAAATTTCTTTTATTTTTATTCTAATTAAACAGTGGCATTAGTGGAAGATAGAACTATCCAAGAACCGTTTTGTGTTGCCTGTCCTTGCCCAATTCGTGATTCCCACTGTAAAGTTACGGATGATCTGTAAGATTTACTAGCGGTTAATGTGATACCTGAAGAAGAATATCCGCCGTAAGAAGCGCTCGTATTGAATCCGGTGTAGTAAGTGGAAGTGGTTCCGGTTAAACCCGTGTATATGTAGCCAGTAGCTGCCGAAGTATTAACAATAGTGATTCTTGTGCCCTGAGGAATGTTAGGTAAGGTTCCACCTACTGGAGAAGTTCCGTCTACCACTTTCATAAAGAATCCAGTCGGGCCGCAATTTGCATAAATAACGTCCTCTAAACCCGTTATGGCATATGGAGAGTTTACCGAAGTGAGATATCCACCTCCCCCAATTCCCGAAGTATTTGCAGGGAAAGCAGATCCTGCAGTTAAACCTGTTTGGTATGTTGTATTTGCACTTACTATGTGTCCTTGTGTTCCCAGATTTAAAGCTGCATTAGCACTAAAACTTCCATTGAAGCTAGCTGTTCCACCTACAGTAAATACCGAGCCCGTGCCGAATGTAACTGCACCGTTTAGCGTGACTGCTCCAGAAGCTGTTAAAGTGGTAGTCTGAACGTCAACGAATCCAGCAACTCCAAGATTGCTAATAGATGCTTTAACCGTTCCTGAGCTAGGTACTGATATAGCATCAAAAGCCCCTATTTTTGCTTGAACCTTCCCTGTCGAAGCTGAGCTAAGATCTAATATACCGTTTACTGAATCTATCCCAAAAACCGTAACGTATCCGTTTATCCAGTTTTGAAGAATAAGAAAATTGGAATTGATGGTTACTCTAGACCCTGAGATGGAATCTGTTCCTAAAATTTCTGTAATGTTTACTGTTGCCATTTTGTTGTTTTATTTCTTTTTAAAGTGAAATATATATCTACGTCTCAGACAACACTTAAATATGGCAGTACAAAACACCAAACTTACCATAAATGACATCAAAGACATATCTTTAAGTCAAAAAAGGGAGATTTATTCCTCAATAATCCCAAAAAAATCGATAATTTTATTAAGTAAGAATAAACAACCTAGGAAGGTATTAAATCCTGGTGTCCAATAAAAAAATACAATATGGCAAACAGAAAAAAGAGAATTAGTGACGAAGAATTTTACGAGACATTCCCTCCAGGATATCAGCCATCTAACGGGTCTTTTAATTTAGAAAAATTAAAACTAGATTACAAATTCAAAAATGAAAGCCAAAAGTCTCTGGTAACCCTAATAAATAACAATAAGATAACTATTGTAGCAGGTCCTGCAGGAACAGGTAAAACCTACCTCGCTTGTGCACAAGCATTAAAGCTTCTAAAAACTGATTCAAGGTTCAAGAAAATTATACTGGTTAAAAGTGTGACAGTTCTAGAGGGAGAAGAGGTTGGATTCCTTAAGGGGGATCTTAAAGAAAAAATGCTTCCGTTTACCATATCATTTCTAGATAACTTTCACAAGATAATAGGGGAAGGACTAACACAAATTATGGTTGATCAAGGCTATATTGAAGTACTCCCACTAGCATTTATCAGGGGTAGATCCATAGATAACGCTATTATCATAGTTGACGAAGCCCAGAACATTACGCAGAAAAACATGAGGTCGACAATGACCCGTATAGGCACTGATACTAAAATGATCATAACTGGAGACACAAAGCAGATTGATATGAAGAACTCAAAGTTTTCTTCATTAGATCTAGTTATTCGATTATTCGAAAACAAAGATGACATAGGGACTATGCACTTTGCAGTAAGTGACATTGTCAGGGATCCTATCGTAAGATTAATAGAGGAAACCTTCGATGAGTGGGAGGAAAAAAATACTAAACCCGGGAATTCTAATTAACGGTTAAAAGTTGAATCTGGGTTATCAGGAATAATAATAGCAGATCCGAATTGACCCTCGTTAGCTTCTATTATAGATCTTTCATCAGCCTCTAATTCTCTATTTAATCTTGAAGTTTGATATGCTCTTGATGTTAAAGGAGTTTCGAGAGTGTAATCAGTAGTGTCAACAAAATCTGGTCTAGGGTCGTCCGCTCTCTTTTCTTTATGATTTACAACTTTTATGAATCCTGGTTTAGAAACCTCGTAGATGTTACCGTACGAATCTTCAACTTGATTGTATATACTATAGAATCCTGAATTAATGAAGGTGTATATGAAGTAAGGTGTTTCCTTTACGTTTAAATATTCTTCTCCGGTTTCAGGATTACTCAGAATCCATTTGTTATTATTTTTACCGTATATGTTAGAAGCATAGTTGCTGAACACGACAGTTGACAAAAGAGGAACTTCCATATAACTATCAGTTGAGTGAACATCACACCATGTCCAAGCTCCAGATCCCGGTCTAGAGATCACGTTACCTAAATTTATTCCCAATTCTGGGTAGTATTGTTCCGAAAGAGCAACAAATCCTCCAGTAGATCCGAAAGAAACAAAGCTACCAGCTCCACTGGCTGTTGCACCAGTATTAACGCCGGCTATAAATATGTTAGAATCTGAATCTTTGGAAAAAGCTATATTTCCTTCGAAGGTATCTAGATTCTTTAGATCTAAATTTTTATCAGAATTATTTGATTTAAGCAAAGCAACATTATAACCAGTTAATCCGGTAGTATTAATTTGATACGAAGTAAAAAACTGTTGATCGTTTACCTTTTCAAAAGCTAGGAGTCCCATATCGGGATCAAGAACTTCCGGGGAATTGCTGAAGGTGTTTACTAATGTTGCCTGATCTGTTATCTTAGCAGTGTATATGTAATTTTGTCCGGTTGAACCGAAAACGATTTCGCTTCCGAAATAACTTCCAGTTAGTCCTTGAGCATAGTTCCCAAATACTGTGCTTACATAATATCCCGAATCATCCTTAAGTGGGATTATTTTCTTTATGTTATTATAAGCTGAGGTCCCACCTATATCTACTATTCCCCCGGTTATACCGTTAGCAGTTGCCCCAGATACTATATAGAAAGGATAGTTTTTAGTTGATGATGGAGAAGGGTGTAAAATCTCTAGCCCCATCATATTAAAAGTACCTGACGATTGGCCCGTTATAATTATCCCGCTTTCGTTATTTGATGATTTAATGTCTCCTATAGAAAATCCCCCAGTTGATCCAGAGGTGTTAGCAATTTCGACTAAATCCAAATTATCGGAATCTAATTTAACATAAGCTCCAAATTCATTCGAGTTAGAATCACCGATATAAGAAAGACTAGTTGGCAAATCGGTAGTTCTATTCCACTGATTCTTCAGCGAATTAAACGTAACGGGAGTGCTTGAAGTGTGGGTTATTGCAAGATTTACGTAATATTTAGATGAATCTATTTTAGTACTTGCGGTTCCTCCTGGATAAGTTGAGACTGGTGGGAAATATCTAAATGAATTAACCCTGTATTTTTTTCTTACACTACTTGAATAGTCTCCAGTAACCCCGTTTATATCGGTAAATGTTGAATAGCTACCTAGATCCCTCCCGATCTTAGCAACGTAAATTGCCTTGGAATCTGATTGGGACGATCCGTTATATAGTGTGTAAGGATAAACAGTGCTGTACCTATCGTAAATCCTCACTGTGATAGAGGTTCCGTTGTTATAGGGAAAAGATCCAGTAGATCCGCTCTGATATGTAGTAGATATACCGAAGGAATCCGAATCTCTGTATATTTGATCTATTCTATAGACAGCAGTATTACTACCCTGTGACAATACTATTGTCTGTCCGGTCAATTTGGTAAAAATGAGCGAAGAAACGTCCGTTGAAGTTGAGTCTACAAAGTTCAGATAAATCTTATTAACAGCATTATAACTTCCACCAGTACCCGAAGATATACCAATAAACCCGAAATCGCAATATGTAGATGCGACCGCGTCCTGACTTCCCACTGAAACTAACCATGATTTAGTAAGCAATAGGGTTCCGTTAGACGGATTACCTATTCCAGGATATGATGTTGCTCCCGCTATTGAAGGATTGGTAATTCCTACTGGAGATCCAGTAGCTCCTCCCGTGGATACGCTTAGATTTTCGTATGCACCCCATACAAATTCACCAACTTCTATGAATTTATCAAAGGTACCTGAAGCATATAAGTATAAACCATCCTCACTTGAACATAAACTCTGTACCTCTGTACTAAATCCTTTAAACGGAAGTATGGAATCAACATTACCACTTTCTGAATAAGAAACTATGAAACCTGTTTTTCCGTTGTTAGCTGAGTTATATGTAGAGGAAGTATTAGAATTTAAGCTAGGACCATATCCAGATAGAATAGCGGGGGTAGAATCCTCATAGTATCCAAATTGGATAGAATAGGTTCCGGTGTAAATGTCAGGTTGGATGTAGCCCCCGACGTAATATTTCTTATCTCCCAGGAAGGTCTGAGAAGTAGCAGAGGTTACTTTAAGCATACCAATGTTACCAGAAGCACCCGAGATATAAGAAACAGCATCCTCCCAAGAAGGAGATTGGATAGACTCTGAGATTTGATCCTGTTCAAAAGTTGGAATTGGCCAGTTGTTCCAATAAGCTTGTTTACCCGCTCTTCCGTCAGCTATATCGCTTAATTTAGTAGTTAAAAATAAATTGTCCGGATCTAAGCCAGGATGTTTGTCTGCTAGATATTCGGTTTGATAGGTCATCCATTCCGGATATGTCCATGTGTATTTATTTACCTTTGGTAGTGGAGCTGCTCCTCCCGTTGGTGTATAATATGTGAAGTTCCATCCTGTTGCTCCGGCATATTTGGACGATGCGTAAACATGGGGGATGTCATAATCAAAAAGAGAAATGGTGTTGTAACCAAGAACCCAGAGAGCATTCTCGTGAATGGTTAGTGATTCTTGTGTCGTACCATGCTCTATTAGCTTTATATCGAGCACATCGTTGCTTAACAAGGATGAATTAGATGTATTAAATTGGGTGTGCGTAGTGCCGTTAAAATGCCAAATACCAGTGCCATTTAAAAGCTCACCGTCACCTTTGGAATAAAATACATGACCATTTTCTCTAGACTTTATAGAAGTTATTGGTCCTCCAGTTATTCCATAGTTCCAAAACTCGTTGCCATCAAAATAAGAAAGCCCCGTGTCAGTACCCATCCAGAGATTCCCATTCTCGTCAAAATCCAGACAGTATACATTATCAGAAATTATTCCGCTAGTGCTGGTATTATAAACTTTTGCCTGTTGAATATATTCGGATCCGTTTGTTAAAGTTAAAGTTTGTAAAGATCCCTGAGGAACAACAAAAAGTCCCTCAGCTGTTCCCATATAATAGAAGTAATCTACTCCACCATATCCCTTGGTTTTTATATCATATATGTGAGGCCAAGTGTAATTTTCCACAGTTTCCTTCCATTGGTCAGTTTCCTTGAGATAGTAGAAAAGTCTTCCTCCGGTAACTCCCGAAATTCTTGTATATGAAGTAACTCCGGCAGTTCCTCCAACACCATTAAGAGGATTAACAAAAGCCAGAATATCATCACCAAACTGACAGGCATGAACTAGAGAAGTCTCCTGAGGCTGGGTAAATGTACCCAGATCACTGAAATTCCAGCTTTTACCCTCAGTGACTTTATTAGTATTTACATAAAAAACAGCAACATCATTAAATCCTGCAGTCAGTCCTTGAGCTGCACCGACCCATACTTTATCCTCATTATCCATAGATATAGATCTGGTATCCATATAGTAAGGAGATGCAGAGGGAACAGCAGAATTTAAAGAGTCGTAATATTCCCAGGTTGAGCCGTTGAACCTTCTAAGGTCCTGTCCGGAAGCCCAGACATAGAACTCCTGATCTAAAGCTATTTGATTTATGTAGATTGAACTGTTAGGCATTTAATTTTCTAGTATAAATTATATATTTTATTTCCGGTATCTCGTTATTATTAAGGTAATCCAAAATACCATTCTCTTCTAGGTTGAGAATCCGCAGGATTTGTGATTTGCCAAGGATTTGCTATATAGTCATTATAAAAGCCTAACCAGTTTGCTGTAATTCCTCCAGTTAGTCCTGTCGCAGAATACGTGTTAGGTGGATTTGAAGGTATAGGCCAAGGACCATTATCAGTTATTGTTATTCTGGTAATTAATTGATTTGCAGGTCCGGTGGGTCCTCTGTCTATTATTGATATCTTCAATCCCTGGAATTCATTCGCACTATAAAAAACCCCCGAAGAATTTTGTCCCCTTCCCCATGCATATGCGGGTGAAGCCCCCGCTTGGATATATGCGGAATACCCCTGATTTGTCAGCTCTGCATTTATTAATGACGCAAGCCCTGTCTGTGACCCATATACAGAGTCCTGAGCAGTTATTAATTCCCCACTAGGTGTATTTCCGACTGATCCGCCTATAGAAATTGGGATATCTATCTGATGAGTCAATGCAGGATTTATGGTTGATATACTTCCAGTTGGACTGTATTCTATGTTAAAAAATAGGTGTATTTCGGGGTTTCCTATGGCAAAACTGGATGAGGGTAAGCAAATTCCGCCCTTCCCTGTAGCAAACCCAGTATATCCTCCATCTAGATTCTCTTTAAGAGCCACTGGAAAGATTATGGTAGCGTTTGCAATTTCTAAAGATCTAGAAGACTGTGAAGCAACCGAGTTATCATTAAAAACAATGGATTCAACATCGGAGATAGTCCAATATCTATTATCTACAAGAGACTTAGTCACCGAAAGGATATCGGCGAAAATAAACTCGTCGGAGAAATAAGTTGCGATATCACCAGGAAGCATATAGTTTCCCTGAGTATATCTCGTCAACGGAGGAGCAGCCAGGCCACAAAGGTTCAGTGCATTATAAGCTGTTACCAGTTGTCCCGGAATATAACCATACTGACTAGGATAAGCAAAATCCATTGTGCAAGAAAAATAAGCAAGAAATTCCCCGTGTGCTCTAAAATATTGATTGTCTATATTTTTAGGAACTGCTGCATGAGTATTGACATTAAAAAGATACCCAGATCCGGATAACGTCAGGGTAGGATCGGATGTTAAAAGTGCACCTCCAGCAACAGTAGTAACGGTCGCATAACTTACGTTTGGCTGATAGAGATCTATATCAAGATAGTTGTATATCTCCACTGGTCCATTCTTGCTATAAGTGACATTCACCGTAGAGTTCGCAGTGTTCCCTAATATACTGGTAACAGTAACACTGGAAGATGTAGAATAAGTAGAATAAGTTGCTCCCAATTCAGATCCGGTAAGAGTCAGCCAATTAATAACATTAAGAGACTGACTTGCGGTTAATCCAGTGTATCCTGCAGTTCCTGCTAAAGACCATGTATAGTATGATAAGTTACCAGTAGGTCCGCTAGCACCATAAACCACATTTTGACTCATTCTTATAGTCGATGGGGTTGCACTCAGAGAAACTGTGAGATTTTCTGCATTAACCTTTATTAAATTGGGCTCGGTTTTGGTTGAGCTCAAAGTTATTCCTCCGGGGATTGATTTTGTCGCAGTTAATACTGTATCGAATCCCGGTGTAGATGGTGACAGATATCTAATTAAAGGGTTCTGAGCAGTAGAACCCGTTGGACTGCCGCCAGAGAAATTCCATGTCCATCCACTAGGACCTCCAGAGGTAGTGTCCTGATAGTATACATAATCTCCCTGAGTTATTGTTAAAGACATTTAAAGAATTGCAATTTAATTTAATTATATATCCCTACTCTAAGAGTCTATGTAATTACCAAAAGCATCTTCTTACACAGCAGTGTAACTGAAAGAAGCTACCAATAAACCATTTCCTCCGAGAATACTAGGTGGGGCTAAATACCCAGAGGAAGAAACAACGGAATTAGATACTGATAAATTCATCGGTGGTGAATTTAGAGGTAGGCTTCCGCTTTCGTTTGGTATAGGTCTGTAATAAAAATTGATCAAATTTGGATCAGATGCGTTATTTAGCTGGTCTGATAATTCCTGTATAGTTAAAGAAGAAACCCCCGGCTGAACTGTTATTCCTACAGGGAAGGGGTCAAATTCATTAGCTGTGCTAACTTTTATAAAATCCCCTGGATTAATATTATGCAATTCATATCCGCCTAGCCAATCATTATTAAATTCATAATCGAGCCACGTGTGTGCGTATCCATTATCCCAGTTATTGTCAGAGAATATGTTCCAGTTTATCCTCTTGGTTCCCCAATATCTAAGATTAGAATTAGGAAGAGATTCGCTAGACTCTGACCAGTAAACGTATGTTTCGTCTGCTGTAACACCGCCAGTCAATCCGGTAGATGCTGACGATACCGATAAAGATCCGCTAACTTCGAAAGCAAGAGATACTCCGTTTTGATCTGCACCAAGTTCGTCAGGAGCACTAATTACAACTTTAACTGGATCCTGTCCTGGATCTGAACAAGACGCAAAATAATCAGGATAAGTTCTCAAGGAATTAACCGAAGAAACTATTGCATTAGCTGTTCTGTATAGAGAATCTCCAGTTTCAGCTGATCCGATAAGTCTACCTCCGGCATAAACTGAGATAGATCCGGTTCCAGTAAAATACTGATTCGTGTATATTGAGGTATCTACCGAGATCCTGGTAGGTCCCGTCTGAATATAGGTAAAGTTCCAAGTGGATTCCATTGTTATAGGAATCTTAAAAGTTGTGGTTGAACCACCCGGAACAGTTACCACCCATCTACCAGTTAGCTGGGAAATTGTGTTAAGTAGAGTTACTTCGTCACCTGTCTGTAATCCATGAGCAGTTGAACAAGTTATCGTTGCTAAACCATATTGTCCAGGTATTATCAAATACGATGATATATCGGTTATCGATATTTCAGACTGGGTAAAAGAAACATACCCGGTTGCGCCTATCGGATCTGGATTGACCTTGACATAAACATCCTGTCCTTCTTCCGATTTATTACCGTAAGTTGCAAAATCAAGTATCTCCGATGGTATCGTTCTTTCTAGAACTTCAATCGATTTTCCCTCAGCTGGATATTCCCATATAGAACTGTAATCGTCCCATCCTCTATAAACATTTCTCCATCTATAATCTTCAACCTCTCTAAATCTAGTCCAAGCATCAATATCGATTATCTTGGGACTAACAGTTATAGCACCGTTCTTGATTGCTACTGTTTTAGCGTTAAAGGCATCATAAACATTGCAGGTTACCTGATAAACTCCAGTGTATGGTACAAAGTGGGCTAAGGTATAAAAGTCCAGTATAGACCCTCTAAATTGAAAATTATAAGGACTTCCCTGTTGTGTTGCTGGTTTATTTATGATCCATTCAATATCAACCATATTGGAGAAATCTACATTCTTCCAATTTAATATGGTGTAATTCTGTATACTTGAAAATAGTGAAGATTCATCAGTCGTTACTGTGGTTGAATTGTCGAGTAAAACCTGATATATTCCGGTAGAGTAATTTACTACTGTAACGGTTCCATATACGTTCGTTGGCTTGTATAATACTCTACTTCCAACTTTGAATGAAGGGATTAGTAAAGAAGACCAACTTATATTAATCTCGTCCCAAGACCATACGTCTCTAATTAACTCTAATACAATAGGCATACCTATTGGAGTCTGGTATTGAAGTCCTGTTACGGGATCTATATAAGCAGGTGGATCATATTTTCCGTCTCCGAGCTCAACTAGATCTGAATTTTGTTTAAGCGTATAGAATTCGCTTATTGAACTTATAAGTGATTGATTCTGATCTGCGCTATAATTCTGTTGGAATGAAAGCGGATCTACTATATTACCGAGATCAGATAATTCAGAAGGTAAGACGTTAATCACACCATTCAGAAGGGTCTTATTAAAAGAGGAATAATAATAAACAGGTGATGCCTGTTGGGGATTCACGTACCAAATAATATTAGGAGAACCCGCAGTTGCACCATTTCCAGTTAATCCAACGGGATCGCTCTGGTTTAAAGAGCTATCTGTTGTTATATAAAGATCAAATCCATCAGTACCAAAACTAAATTCATACGTTTTACCCGCTGTTACCGTCAATAAAGGATTTGGTCCAGTTGCAGGAATTCCAGAGAAATACATAGCACTTCCGGTCCCGCCGCCAACGCTGGATTCAATTTTATAATAATTATTGTACGAACTTGGGGTTTGTATTGAATTTGATAAAGGTCTTGTTGAGAAATTTCTAAGATCTTCTAAGAATCCAAAATCTGGTGTAACCTTTATGTCAGTATAGAATCCGGATTCAATATCAGGTCTTTCCATAACATCTGTCCAAGCCTTGGTGTTATAGACATTGAAGTAGATACCTTCCCCTGTGATATCTATAATTCTTGCATTTAAAGGAAGATAATCTCTCTTGAGTCTTTCCTTTAAAGCAAACATCTTTATCAGAACTTCCTCCTGTGTAAACTGAAAGGAATCTACAACTTCAGGATACCCAAAATCGGAGTCATATCCAGTTGTCCTATTTATATCATAATAGAGACCAAATAGAGATGTCTTTTTGTAAGTTCTGCTAGGCAGCAAGGTTTCCTCCGAAGAAATGTCTAATACATAGTTACCGTTCCCGTCGGGTCCATATGTCTGTACCAGCTTATATTTACCCGAATTTGGATTGTCCAGGACATCGCCTATCTGATAGCTTTGTGAATATCCACCTTTCTGCTGATTCTTTATCGCCCTAAGGAACTGCGCATTCTGTTGCAAAGGTGATTCCAGCTTCAAGCTTTGGTATTGGAGATTTAACCAATACTCCTTTATTCTGAGATCCTGGTATCCGAAAAACTTTATTGCATTTATAAGTCCCTTATAACTTCCTAAATAAGGAAAAATCTCCTCGCCAGCTACAAGTAACTCTTTTCTTTTCTCATTTATTTCCAAATAGTTTGGAAGTGGCTCATTCGGATCATGATCTCTTAATATGATCGAATCTTCTTGGTAGAAAGCTCTGCCTATATTTCGAAGCATTACATCAAATCTTTCATCCTCCCCAACAATTTCACCATAGAAATCTATCTCAATTATCTTCTGTGGAGTTCCACTACTGATATCTTCTACTATTAATTTTCTCTCGTAAATATTTGAAGCAAGATCTGTTGCGTTAATTGCAACGTTAATCGAAAGAGCCTCTGAACTAACAGTGCTTGTTGAAACGTATCCGTTTCCGGTTAAGCTGTCAGTAGGATCTGTATCAACGCTATAGACTATGTTTGGGTAACTAACTATAAGTGGATTTCCGTCTCCACCTTCTAATTGATCTTCTATCTTATATGTAAAGAGTATTTCAGATACGTCAGTTTCACCGTAGCTATCATTATACCATCTAGTTCTCCATACGCCTGCAGTAGCTCCGGTTACCCCAGTATGAGGAAGTCCATATTCAAAATTACCAGAAGATTCCAGTAGCTGTACTACAAATATCTGTTGGTTTTCATAGAGTCCAGAAGAAACAGGATCGAAATATATGTTACCTTTAAAATACCCTCCCGGTCTATTCGTATAGACGGTATTAAAATATATCTGATTGTCTAAGCTTATTAGCTCCTGTCCAGATACACTATCAGCTTCGAAATTTACCCTGTAATATGTTGTATTGTCAACAACGGAAGTTATTTTTGCACTGAATTCGTTTTGTCCAGCAATTCTTCCATATAATAATACTTCAGCTCCATTCAGAATGTAATCATTTGCTTCTGTTGCCCAGCTGTTTATATAATACCCGTTTAGATCCGTAGAATTTAGGTCTATGTAGGGAGACGTGTTATTATCAAGTTGGGCTACTGAACATGATCCCGAACTAGAAACAGACGAGTTTGTTATGTAGGTAAATTTAAGATCAAGCTCGCTCGCTCCGGTAGCTCCAATATATTCGAAGTTTAACGGACTCCCGGTTTTATCATAAAAATTAAGTCTTCTGTAGAAAAAATTTGACATACTTTAAAAAACTCTTCTGTTATTTTTCTTAACTGTATAGTTAACAAAATTTTTAATTTGCTTTGTTGTTTCAACCAATCCAAAAACTACTCTATTAAAGTACCCCAATATTGCTTCTTTGATAGGGTCTCTGTACATGGCATTAGCTAAGGATCTTTTTAATATCTGATCTTTATATTCAAAACCATTATAGAGATTGTCATTAAAGCTATCTCTTATATCGTAGATATTTGAGGTTGGATCATATTCATAATATCTTCTCTCAACAGGTATCTTGGGCATAGCTTTCATAATTGTTTTATACTCATTAGCATCAGAGCAAGGCGAGAATTTATATTCGCCAGTACCGCTAACTAAAGTTCTTCGATACCCAGAGCACCCTATATTAATTGCTCTGTCCTCGGCAAGTGCTTGCGTTGGATAGGCGTCCTTGGGATTATAGAAGGTTGTATTATTTGTACGCGGTTTTATTCCGGATACGGTATAATTGATATCCTTCTTTAGATCAGGAAAGAAAGGTGAGAATTTTTCCATTATTTATTGCTTATAAGTTGAGCTTTCATCTCTGAATTTAGAGACATATTAAAATTCATTGGAACCACTTTAGATATACTTATATTTAAAGGTCCAGGCTTTCCTGTAACTATTCCGGTTTGATATTCAGTTCCGTTTCTATCTGACCATCCACCTCTAAGAACAACCAATTCATTTCTTCCTATGATTATATCACCAAACTCATTTAATCCAACCTGTTGCTGTAATTGCTCCTGACTGACATTGCTTAGCCCCCTCATAAGTTGTTGATTTTTTTCATTTGCCTCCCCAACAAAATAGAAAGATACAGAATCCACACCTTCTACTGATTCAATTAAAGCAATCATGTCAGATTTTGGTATAAAATCTCTTCTTTTAAGATTCAACATATACTCAGAAACTTTCTTCCTTATAGCTTGTCTTATTGTTTCTGGATCATATCCCTCGAACATCGTTATGACTGCATTACCGACAAATCTAGCTACAGTAGGCTCGACGATCTTAACAACTGTTGTTGCTATCATTGAACCTGAATCCTCGATAAGATTTATGACTTTGTTTTTCTGTGCAGTTGTAAGAAGGAAATTAGATACCGGTATATCGAAATAATCCTCATTAGAAGAAATGTTTAGTGTTATATCAGGAACCAGGAAAATGTAAATAACGTTATCATCGTCCAGATACTCATCATCAAAAGTGGAGAATGCTTGGATCTGTGAAAATATTCCTAATTTATTTAAGAAAATCTCATAGTTCTGTGCATTTGCGAAAACGAAGGATCTACTTGTTTTTGGAGCAACCAGCCTTATAAGATTTATAGATTCCGGATTTGTACCAAAAGAAGGATCAATCTGATTAGAAATATTAAGATAACTGTTTAGATCAACTTCCTTGCCAAATAAATCAGTTCCTGTTGTAACAAATTTATAGGTTAGTCCCTTATCTTTTGTAGAGTTAGCATTTCCAGAAGAACCTGATGTCTGTAGATATTCTATTCTTATTCTAGATCCTCTCTGAGGAATCATACCAAAGTTAGAATTACCGAAATAGATATCAAGACCTTCTTGAATACCTGTTCTTACCATGAATCCCTTCCCATTTAGTGGTATATCATATAGAGAATCGTATCTTCTCCATTTCTCTTCGTTCACATAAACGTTAACGTAAAATTGGTCCAGGTAAGCACCCGTACTTGAAGGAAGATTGAAGCTTTGTAAAGCATTACCGGTACCAGTGACAACGGAAGTCTGGAATTCCCCCTGTGCTATTTTAACTCTCAATGCTGGATAGCTTCCACTAAGTTGTATAGTTACCCTGGACGAACCAAAAACTAAAGCATAAGTCTTACCATTTTCCTGGCATCTTATCAAAGCATTATTATTTATTATAACTGCGCTTCCACCAACGTCAGATTCTCTCCTATTCCATGAAAGGGTGACCTCTCCCTGAGCAGCTGAAGCTCTACCTGGATCATACCCAGCTATTCTGGCTAAGCTTCTTACGGAGTAATCTCTTGTTGCCTGCTCCATATTAAGTTCAGTGATCGAATCCTCAATGAAGTATAATATCATCTGAGAAAGGTTCTGTAGAACAAATAGTATTTGTCCCCATGCAGAAGCAACGGTAAATAAATTAGCAGTTTGATTATATGTGTCCTGCAGGAAGGTAAACGTGTCGTTTAATAGACCGTTAATCAGGATGTTATTTTTCTTAAAAATGTTCATTTCTCTATATTAAGTTATTCTTAGTGTAACAACTGGACTTAATCCACCATTAACGGGTATATTAAAATCAAGCGTAGCTATATCTCTTTGGGTTCCTTGATAAAATTTAAGCGAATATGAACCGCCCAATTTCTTAAACAAAGGAACATAAGTCTGCAGAAATAAATCAAGTTCTTTTTTTATGCTAGTCTCAGACAGATTAAGAGTAAATATCAGATCTTCTAGATTAAGACCAAACTTAGGATCTCCCAAAACTTCTCCCTTGTTTGTAAGAAGAAGCATTTTTAATTGACCCACACAAATCTCTACCGGGTCAGAAGTTTCTATCTGATACGGGTTATAGTTTGGGTCTAACGGATCTCTATTATAAATCTCTCTCATTAAAAATCTTTTTTCGTATTATATATCATAGATTTCAAACACAGTAAACGTAAACAAAAAACCCCCAGATTTTAAAAAACCGGGGGTTTAATATTAAAATTAATTGATATTAGTTCCACTGAAGGAAGTAGCTTGGCGTATTTTCTCCGTTGATCATATCCATAACTTCCTGCAATTCTGCTTCTCCCGTGGATCTTATGTCTGCTGCATTCACCTGTACTCCTCCTGGTAAATTGTACGTAAAAACGGAAAGCATATTTGACAATGCTATTTTAGCCTTGGCGATACAATATCTAACGAAAAGCTCGTCTGCAAAGAGATCATCGTCGTTTAAAGCTACGAAACATCTGATTGATACATCAACACCTCCCGCGCCAAATCCTTGAGCAAGCTGACCCTTACCGGTCCTATTTGGATCCCTTCCCAAAATGGTTAGTTTTTTGCTGTTTTTATTCCATTTGAAAGCAAAGCTATTTAGCAAATAAGCTTTAGCTAGATCGAAGTACGAATACATTACTGTACGATAAACAAGGTTATCTCCAACAAAAGGAGATAGGAGAAGCTCTGATCCAAGTAATTTTGAATCCCCGAAATCTCTATCAGGATTACCGGATATACCATATCCGCCAACTTCCCTAACATCATAAACTGTAACTATAGACTCAGGTAGCTTTAATTGTCGGGTTGCCCTAAATTCAGGATGCTGAAATATCTCGTTAGCAAGAACAAAAACTCTCTCTTCTACCGCATATTGATAATTATCGAGAAACCATGCTCTAGCCCTCTTTATTATTCTTTTGGTTTCCTGCTCGTTTAGATTATAAGGGAGGGCACAGCTAAAAGAAAGAGCATCTTCTATTTCCTGAATTAATTCTTCTTCTGTCATCTTTTAGCGATTATTTTTAAAAGTTCATGTTACCGAACCTTGGGCTATTGTATTTATCGTTAAGGTCCTTTAATCTTTTATCTGTTACGAATCTTTCTTTTCTAAAATCTTCCCAACCTTTAACTTTTAAGGTTTCCTTGCTTATATCGGCATTTTCTCCAACGTTACCTGCTCTAAGTACGCCTTCAATCACTTTGCAATTTATACTTTTACCTTCACAGTCTATAAAGCAATCTTCAAGTTCGTTACCGAAATCGACAACGCAATTTTTAACCTTGGATGATATAACTTTGGTGTCATTAACAATATAGCATTCTTCTACCGAAGATTTTCTTATCTTAGAACTGTATATGTTACAATTTTTAACTATACCATTCTTTATATCACATAAAATAAGATCTAAATCTTTCAGTTCTAAAGCTTCCCTACTTCTAGCATCTTTTAGTTGACATCTACCTGTGGTTGTATCATAATTAAAGTATCCAGAAGTAACGTTACCCTCAACAATTATTTCAAAGACCTTGTCTCTGATCATTGACCAGTAAGTTTTTATATTCTCGTCAAGGCCCTTAAGATCTACGAATATATGAAAGTCTGGGAAATTCCTGAAGAAGAAATCAGGATTACTGAAAGATCTAACCACTTTAGTATACTGATTCATCATGCTCTGAAGTTTAGCAAGATCCTCTTTGCTATATCCCGATATTCTATGACTTAATAGATCATACATGTAAAGTATCACGTAATCTATGATTTCTCTAATATCCTTAGTTTTCTTTTGATAATCTCTGTTTCCAAGATATCTGAATTCTAGATATCCCTGAGGTATTTTAGTGAAATTTACACCATAGTATTTGTCTTCCGGAACCTTAAACATTTTAGGATCAATAGAAGTCAGATTTTCGACCATGGAAAATCTATTTCTAGGTACTACTCTTTTTATAGATTTAGCATAAACGTTTTTAGATCTATTTCCGAATTTAGAATAAATCAAATTTTCATCAAGTCCTAGTATAAATTTAAGTTTATCTAAGTTCTCTATTTTATCCTTTACGTCTCTTCTGAATTTATCAAAGCTAACTGAAAATTGGAATGCGCATCTATCTGTTGTCCATCCATTTTCATCTATCCAATTAAGGACCTTAATTAATATAGGAATAGCTTCATTGTAAGGAAGTGGCCCTGTGATGAACTCCATCATTTTACTTCCGCCTGAATAATCTGGTTCCAGCTTGCATGTGGTCGCATCCACAACAATACTAGAGTGGTATCTTTCGGATACCACTACCTTTTTATTAACAAGTTTAGAAAGCAACTCAGCTGCTCTGCCCTTTAGCAAATTAGTATAGAATTCGAATTCAAATCCTATTACAGAAGAGCTAAGGGCATGCGCTTTGTCAAAATGTGTTCTATTATCGGTCATTTACCGGTTCTGCGAAGATTTTTCCGCTAGCAGGTTCAACTTCGTAAACCGTAACTAGTAGATCATCCCCAGGCTTAAGATTCTTGGTCTTTTTACCAATTTTATCCTGAGGGACCAGAGCCATAAGACCAAATTCTACAAGATCAACCAAAATTCCGTTTTTTCTCTTGTGCTTAATTTTTGCTTCGATTGGCTCGCATGTTCCGTCCTTGATTTGCTTATCAAGATCGTGTATAATAACGTTTCTCTCTAGTGGTTTCTCTAGAGTCAACGTTAATCTGTTATTATCCTTAATTTCCTTAACGTAAAATTCTATCTCATCTCCAGGATTTACACTAGCAATTGTGTGTTCTTCACTGAATTCTGTTTTGTGAATAAGTCCAGTGTAAACTTCTTCCCATTCAACGAATACGCCAAAGTCACTTGTTCCTGTAACATATCCTCTGTATTTCTTAGTAAGATCCAATTCTTGAATCTTGCTTTCCATAATTTTATTAAGATATTTCTTGTAAGAAACGATGAAGATATCCTTGGCTTCAACATATCCCTCGATCATTACGTGTAATTCCTTACCGATGTATGATTCGAAATCAGTAATTCTATTAGCAGCTGCCAAAGATCCAGGTAAGAAACATTTAATACCAGATAGATCAACAATGTATCCACCTTTATTGATGCTTTCAATTTTTACGCTATATGCGCTAGACTCTTTCTTAATCTGTTCAAATAATTCAGCTCTAAGACTGTGGATGTAGTACTCAACAACAGATCCTGTGTAGTTACCGCCAATCTTTCTAACTCTAGCTTGTAAAACATCTCCAGGATTGAAAGATAATCCAGCTATTCTTAATTTGTCTGCGTCTTTCCTCTCCTTCTTAAGATCTATGTAAATGGTTTGGCCTGTGCTCGTTTGTGCTAAAGCCTCATTCAAACTAACAGATACAATCTTACATGGATAAACATTACCCTCGTCAAGATCTTTAGAGAAAACTGTGCTAGCTGAAGATCCTTCAAAATAGTTATTATAGGCATCTAAAAGCTCTTGTGCATAAGGCTCGTGACAATAAATTTTAGACCCATTAGGAATCCTTTTGAGTTTAGTGTTTGGAATTCTTCCATTTCCTACTTCCCAGTTAAAATCGTCTGAGTTTGGTGTGTTAGTTGATGAAAAATCAATCATATTTTTTTTGTTTAAGAAGTTATTAATCTTACTATATATCCAAGCTTAAGTTCCTTTAAAAGCTCGGAATTATTTTAAAAAACAATGGGTACAAAACCGATCATAGGGGCCGGTGGACCAGATGTAGGAACGCCCCCGTTGTAGATGAGCTTAAATTCGAGCATATTAGCTGCAAAAGAGAAAGCTAAAGCTGAAGCTACCACTCTCGCACCGATTTGTCTCTCCGGAATAGTCTTAAATCTTTTTCCACTATTCAAAGCTCTTCTAAGGTAATCAGCAAGTCTTTTTCTGCTACCGTAATATATCGGAATGAAAAATCCGCCCAAAGGCAGAGTCAACAAGCAAGGGGGAACTGGAGGAGTTGGTGTAAATGGCTGCTGCAATGTAGACGCCCAGTATGCTAAAACCCCGGTTGCCATTATATAGTACGGATCATTCGGGTTATCAGATTCGCTATTCTTCTTCTCATTATCCGCTAATTCCTGGATGTATCTCTGTTTCAGATCTCTAAATCTGGATGCCTCGTAATCATAAGCAATTGATTTGCTAAGCTTAATTGAAGCTAAACTGAGTTTTTGGATAGCATTCAAATATGTACTACTTTTTAAAGCGTCTAAATTATTAAATAGACCCAATCCCGAGAAGTTTCCCGAAAATAGCTTATCCAGATTTTGGTTATTTAAAATGACACTAGTTGATAATTTCTCATCTATCAGTTCATCTACACCGGATACATTTCCAATAAGTGTCTTAAATATCCCGGACTCGTATCTCACATCATACGTGAATTTAATTACAAAATCCTTTACGATGTAGTCAGGTATTCTTTCCGGATCATTAGCGTGCTCTTCCTGGAATAATTCCTTAGTAATCTCTATATTTTGTAGATTTTTAAAATCTTCAATCTTCTTGCTTTCAGCGGTACCTATTCCCTTTATTAGCTCCAAAGCCTTATCTGAAATTTCCTTCGACCATTCAGGGTAATCTGGGCTCAATCTTAAACTGTAGATCCATTGAATATAGTCGGATGTTCCGTCATACTTTTTAACTATTCTTCTAGCTATCTCTAGAACTTGTTGTTCTCTAGTTGTTGGAAAATCTGGAAATTGAGAGAAAAATATAGAATACGTGAAATCTGGTATTGATTCGCCATTTAATTCTGCCCAAGCTAAAAAATCAAGGTCAAACTTATCGAGATATTCGTCAGTGTTAATATTTGGAAGTGGCTCTTCTAAATCTGAATAATCCGGATCTTTTAGTTTTTCCTCTAAAGTCGGACTTTGTTCTTTTTCTAGAAGTTTAAAAGCTTTACTAAAAGCGGTTGTAATCAATTGAGTATTTCCCTTCTGGTGTAGATTACCGAAGGGGGTTTGAGCTTTCCCTGATATGGCTAGGACATATTGATTAGCCAAATATGTTGCAAAGTCATCAACATCCTTCCCTGCCGAATCATAAGACCCCTGTATGGATTGTCCCGAAAGTTTATTTCCAACATTAGTTATGAATGTACCCCAATCAGCTGGCATTGTTATTTAGTTTTAGATACTTGGCTTAAATGTTGGGGATCAGACATCGGTATAACAGGTACACCAGATGGGCCAACCCCTGTTGGATGTGTGTGGGAGTTAAAGAATGTCAAAAAGGTGCTACCTAAAACCAGTTTTTCTATTGCTCCCTCTCCAAGTTCTATGTTTTCTGATTTAACTATAACCTTCTGCTTCCCTCCGCTCTTCTCCATTCTAATCTCGTCGTCATTCATCTTAACAACTATTCTTAGCTGCTCCTTATCTGTTCCCCCGTTTTGTGTGTCGAGTTGTATTGTGGCATCTCCTAGCTGGAAAACTAAACCTTTTTTCCGAGTGTAGATCATTTTTAATGTTCCTGGTTGAGCCTCCGAGTCATATATTAAAGAGTGTGTTCCCTCGTATGAATTTTCCTCCTTAAGCTCGGCCAGAAGATCTTTGGCTACCTCCTTGACGTAGTGGTAATTTAGCTTATAGTAGTTATTGCCCTCAAAATTAACAGCCACTATGGAGCCAAGTCTAGGTATGGTAAGGTTACCCCCTCCAAAATCTCCGGCAAAAGATAAACCTGCAATCTGCTCCGCCCAAGGAATATCATCAACAGGGAGTCCGTCAAATATACCAAAGACTTCAACTTTTGCTCTTCCCTCGTAAAGTGGATCCTTGATATCAACTATTCTACCAAGATACGTTTTATTTTCTCCTGACATAATTATTCAAACTTTTCAGGTTCAGGATTTAATCCCCCTGTACTGATATTATACTTACCTTCTGGTTTTAAATTTCCTAAATTTATTGGGGCTTCGATTATAAAATCCCCGGTTGTTTGAGGATAAGCTTTACCAATCTCACCTCGGGACTTTCTGTTAATCGTATCTACCTTAGGGTAAACTGCATTTGGCTGAGTAGTAAATGTGTTTACTGGATCTCTAAGTTCCCCGTTAGAACTGATCTTCTGGGTCTGAGAATATACAGGGGCAGGTTCTATCGAAGAGTTAGTAGATGTCTTTAATCCGTCCGGATAGACCTTTTGTGTACTAAGAGGCGTTTGATCGTTATTCACATCGGGATAAACCTTACCCTCCGCTGGCTTGTAGCTTCTATCAGGAGCTCCTAGATCCTGTCCAGGTACTGACTTGTACACATCATCCTGTATTTTATCATAGGAACGCGTAGGAACACCCAAATCTGTGCCAGGAACGTTTTGGTATACATCATCTTGGATTTTAGGGTAAGTCCTGCTAGGCACGCCTAAATCGCTTCCTGGGACATTCCCGTAAGAGTCCCCACCCGGAGCTGGATAAACCCTTTGTGGAACCCCTAGATCCTGTCCAGGTACGTCCGCATACGCGTCCCCGCCCGGAGCTGGATAAACCCTTTGTGGAACCCCTAGATCCTGTCCAGGTACGTCCGCATAAGCGTCTCCGCCCGGAGCTGGATAAACCCTATCGGGAACTCCCAGATCTGTTCCCGGCACGTCCGCATACGCGTCTCCGCCCGGAGCTGGATAAACCCTATCGGGAACTCCCAGATCTGTTCCCGGAACTTCGTTATAAGCATCACCCTTGGGCTCAACATAAACTCTTTGTGGAACCCCTAGATCCTGGCCAGGGACACCTGGATAATTATCCCCAGTAGGCTTAGTGTAGACTCTTCCCTGTACGCCTGCTATAGAGCTTACCCCCAGATCAGATCCAGGAACCCTAGTGTAGACGTCATCGTTAATTCCGGGATAAACTCTCTGAGGAGGTCCTCCGAGTCCAGTTGTTTGTGGATTCGGTAAATTAGTTTCTTTGAACCCTGGATTTATATTTCCTAGCTGATCAAGAAACTGTTGTGCTGTGTTAAATGAAAGATTCCCTAATACCTGGGAAGGATTCAAGCTATAGATGTTACCGAGTGCTAGTGTATCCAACCCAGCAACGTTAGGTTTAACGAAATTAGCAACACCTTCATTTATCAAATCATTTAAAGAATTGCTTAAAAAATTAGTTAGAAGCTCTCCACCGATGGAAAGCAAATCATCTCCTAGATTGTTAGGGTTTCTCTGAACCGAAGATCTAGCAGCGTCCCAGCTATCACCAAGTATCAAAGGCTTTTCGTCCTGTCTGATATTGGGATATTGTGTTCTTACTCTAACTCTGCCGACAATCACTCTGAATTTTTGAGACACTGGAGTTGCGCTTTCGGTACCTGGATTTATCTCACTAGGTATTGGGGTGCTTTCACTAAAATCAAACTCGCAATTTCTACATTCGAAAACTATAACAGGTTTTATTCCGCTCTGATCCTGCTGATTTCTTAGCATCGATAAGTCATTATCAACGCCAGCACCATTTAAGACATTACCAACGAAGGAATTGAATGAACTAGCAGGATTGATGTTTGAAGAACCCCCGTTATATTCGCTATTCTGTTCTCCTGCTACATCGCCAACATTTGTACCTGGGTTATTTCCAGATCCAAGAAGTGTAGCTATATTATCTATTGCAGTTAGAGCTGCGGACGAACCTATTAATCTAGAGGTCTTAAAGAAATTACGAATTTCCGAAACGAAAATGTACATCGTAAACTTTCTAAGGTTTCTAGGAACCAGTTCACGCATATTATCATAATCGAAAGTTGCTTGATTATAAAGATCTGCTAAGGCGGTCATTCTTAAATTCAGAGACTCGAGTGTGGTAAATTCTAAAACCTTCCCCTGAGTTCTTTGTGGACTGAATTCTGTATTTGCCTCGACTGCAAACCCCTTTCTCGAAACTAAAGGTAGCTGATCTAATCCGCTAATTGATTGGATAAACCAAGGTGAATTGTTAAGTAGATCACTAAAACTATTTTTAAATTGTATTAGCATATCGGATCTCTTCCCACCTCTAGGAAACTGTGCTTCCCTTTCTCTTAAATAAGATGTTGCTGAATGAAATGATATGTTTCCATTAGGCTGAGACCTGTACGAATACTGTGGTTGACCAAATGGGTTGTTACCGAAAAAGTCGTTATTTATATAACTTGTCTCTCTGAAAAGCGGACTAGGAGGAAGTCCGTCGTCAGCTCTAACAGGGAGAGCACCAAAATCAACCACTATTTTGAATCCAAGATATGTTGGATCCTCATAGTTTCCCTGTTTGGATAGTTTAAATCCCTTTAGGAAGAGACTCCTTAGTTGATCTGTTGCTCCGAATGACATTAATCTGTTTTAGTTTATTATATTTATCTCATCTTTTAAAATAGCTTCTTTATAGCTGAGATTGGGAAAGCCTTAGGTATTGGTCCGGAAGAGTTGGCGGTCCATGTTCTTTTTGCCAACGTGAGATAGTGTTTCATTCCACCTGAGCTAATGCTCCATTTTATGGACATAGAAACAATAACATAATTGCCCGAAAGAAATTCATCCTTCGTAGGGGCAGCAGAAACGTTAGGTTGTCCATTAGGAATATTTCCGACGTTTTGCTGTCTAGTTCCTTGGGTAAAAACGTAGATCCCAACCGGGATAACCTGTCCTCTGTAAAGACCAGGAAAAAAATCAGTGAGCTCCACTTCCAATGTTAATTTAGTGCAGTCATTCATGTTTATCGTGTTCTGCAATCTAGCATGGTAGTAATTCTTATGAATCCAGTCCGTGTTTAATACACCCATCCATTGTCTTCTCTTCTCCTCTTTGTACTCATTATCTCTAGCTCTACCTTTCTGAAGGATGGAACCAATCCCAATCGTCTCGGGTGTTATTGATTCCATAGAATACGTAACGTATTTTTTTGTGGGATCGTCGGTTTCTAGTAACTCGTCATAGAATCCTATGTCAGTTACGTAGCCCGAGGCATTAGTATTAGTACCCGCTCTTGAAGTTAAAGTGTAACCATTTATAAAATAAGGAACCACTCCAAACCCGGCCATATTAGTTAGAACCAAGGGTAAAGTTTTATTTTCGGGAGTTGGGGTTCCTGGTATGGCACTGTCCACTTTAATACCTCCGGAAGTGTAACCAGGGACTATTCTTGCTTGCCATTTTGGATCACCATCAAAAGCGAACTGAGAACCCATATTAATAAAATTGAGATTGTAGTATGGATCTATCCAACAGTCGAAAAAACTTGACTCGTCATCTTTATATGCGCTTAAGGTGGTTTCCCTTATAAAATCATAATATGAATAATTAGGACATATCCAGGTCATTTGATCATCCGGAGAACCCTCATTTGTAGAGAAACCTAAATTAAGATCTTGCGAAACTTCCAATAAAGCATCATGGGAATTCATGCTCTGAAACGATTTTATCCTCTCAGTATAGAGTCCAGGTATTCTACATTCTGCTACAATACTAAATCTTAGATTTATTCCCTTACCGTCAGGGTCTGATCCCTTTTCGTCGTATGTGCTAGAAACTTCACTTACAACATCCAATATATTAAAATCCATTCTTATTGGCTTATAATAATCACCAGGAGCTCTCATATAAAGAGAAACTATATCACCATCCTTTGGGTAGTTATTTGATATGAAAACACTTTCAACAGCTATAAAAGAGAATCTTATTACCGGAATAAATCCACCTAAATCCATATTGAATCTCGTCAGGAAATTAGTTACACTATAGCCGTTTATCGTAATGAAAGGAACGTTTAATCCTGTTAGCTTCTCGTCGGTTTCCCCCGAATTCCTAAGCGATTGAATATCACTAGCACCATTTGAGTAATCCACCTGGATTGCCTCGTCTAGCTTCATGTTATTTAAAGCTACATTTACTATGTTTATTGAATCTCTACCCATTTATATCAATTTACTCAGGTGTATTAAATCCTCCTCCGCCTGCATTGGGAGCAAATATGAAGAATCCGTTCTTTTTATCTATTACTTTCTCGCCTGGCTGAAGCACGTTAGGAGGAAGATCCATTGCAGGTTTATTTTTTACCTTGTCCTGCAAATATTTTTTTCTGCCTTCACTAACCTTGAATTTCTTCTGCTCCTGGTTTTTCTTAAATACGTTATTAGGATTAGTGTTAGTGTTTGAATTGACCGCTGTCTGATCTTTAATCTGTTTTGTTCTAAAGCTCTCCTGTACAGTGGATGATTCAGGTATTGCAAAGACAGTACCTTCCTTGACGGCAAATGGATTACTTACGCTATTAAATTTTAACAAGGATCCAACCATTCCTTGGTCGCCCATTTTAATAGCAGCTATGATATCTGGCCTCATCTGGTAGTATTCGGTTACGGCAAAAAATGTTTTTATCTGTACAGAGACATTATTGTAAGTCATGGAAGCTTTAGTGAGATCCCACACGCCGTAACTACCGGTAGAGTTTAAAGTGCTATCCGGATTGAATATTCTTTTATTATTGGTCAGTGTATCTATTTCCAGTGCCATTTTATTAATTTATTTTATTTAAGGATTTGTTGGTCCTTGCTGATCACCCAATCCATCAAGTTGTGAACCCCAAGCTCCTCCATTTAGAGCCTGGTTAACGTATTCTTCACTAAATCTGTTACCGTTAACGTCAGAAACAGCATCAAAGCTTTGCTGATTTGCAGAGGTAGGCTGTGCAGTTTGATAAAGTCTTCCATCACCTCGGTTGAATATGCTTTCTATTTCTCCTCTTTCTCTATCCCTAGCATGTTTTAAGGTAAAAGTGGCTTTTAAAGTAGTCGGGAAATCATCAGGTCCTAAAGTGTCACCAAATTCAAAACTCACACCATCACAAATTAGATTACCTATCATTGCTATGGGGTTACATGGATTACCAATAGTCAAATGCCATTCACCTATTGGTGCACCAGTCAAAAAGCTCACGGGCTCTTGAAAACTGGAAAGAAATTCCGAGGTCACTGCAAATTTCAATAATCTAGCAGCGTCATCTCCCAGAGTGCTTTTCAATTGGGCTAAAGCTTCAGTTAAACTCCCCGTTCCTTTACCTATCTTTGTATAAATATCCCTTATTGAATTTAATTGATCCGAAGAAAATTGATCACCGGCTCCACCTATAGTTTCAGGTTCACTTCCTTGATCCTGGCTTTCAGATGAGCTAGAACCTGCAGTTAAATTTGTTATTTTTGAACCATAAGTGGTTATCCACGATAAAGGATCATTGTAATAATCACTAAGTCCCTTGTCTCCGCCAGGAAAACCTATAGCTGGAAATTGATTATTGTATCTAATATCTGGGGTTAAAAAATTACCATAGTTTGTTCCGATGGACAATAAATTACCCATGATATCCAAAAGAGCCGCCTTACTGTTAACCTCTCCGACTGAGCTTAGCTCATATTCAAATACGATGGTTAAAGCATCCCAGCTAAAAGTAAGCCCCATGCCTCTTTTATATCCATTAGAAACAACATCAACAGGTACCCAAATATATTCACCTAAAAGTCCGCCCCTCTCTTTGGCATTATCTCTAAAATTCTTAGCTCTGATTGATTTGGTTAGTGTTTCGTCAACGTCTGTTGCTGCAATAGCTCCATTAAAAATAGCAGCACCAATATCAAAAGCATTTCCCGCTCCCTCTGATATTTTTTGGAGGGATCCGCCAAGCCATTTTACTGGACCATCCTGGAAAAATCCCTTCGAGAAAGCTTCCTGTGTTTTTACATCTGGCTGATTAGCAGTATCCCATTGGATTCCGGTAGTGAATCCTATTAGTGAGCTGAGAGTATTGGAGGTGTTACCACCAAACCAAGTAACTGCTTGAGCAACAGGTCTGCCCACACCACCCGCAGTGTATGCTTCGGTGCTTTTTAATTCTTTTTTATATGCAGGGACTGATAAATTATCTAAGACCGGTGTTGGATATCTCCTAAGAGTTATCATGTAGTTATTTGGAATTGTACCGTAGTGTTTGCAGTAAAGAAAATCTTTCCAATAATAAGGTGCAGATAATCCGCCTACTATCGATCCTTCGTATCCCGAGATCAGACCGCTAAGAATTCCGGTGTTTAAATCACTAGACATTTCTAACGTAAGTGTCTCATTAACTAAAAATCCCGCAGTGGGATTTTTAGATTCTATCGAGGAAACCCTAGTGTTATAGTCTTGTGATTCCGATCTGTAGTAGGTATCGATAAAATCGTTACCTCCACTACCCAACGAGTAAAAAAGATATTGACCATATTTACCAGGGTTTCTTCTACCAGCTTCATAGAAGAGGGTTCTAGCAGTTGGTCCTTTAAAGGGATTATTGGACCCGAGATTGCTCATTTCGGAAACTATATCCTGTGCAGTTCCCTGTCGGGAAGCTTCCCAAATAAGACCTAAGGCTTCCTTATTATACGATGGCATTTTCTATCACTCTAATTTTTTTACAAATTATGGATAGAATACTCTATTGTGTCTACGAACTCCTCAAGGAAATCTTCTAGATTGTCTCTAAAATCAGAGGGCATATTTCTATAGCAAACGAGTATACTATCACACTTCGTACTATATATTCCTTGAGTTATTTTATTGCGAATTGAATGATTTAATATGAATTCAGATTCGGGGGTCATGTTAATTGTCTCATACCCAAGATCCCTTATAATCTTGGTGATATCGATCACATAGAAATCGCTAGAAAAGCTGGATCGCTTTCTAGCTTCCTTCGGGGAGTGCCTAGAAATATAAAAATTTACACTGATCCTTTTGGGCATTTCTACTAAATCAATCATTTTCAAGATTTTCCCAATCTTTATTAATCAACATTGACTGGAAATTACCATAGTCTGTGGATTCATTTCTATAGAAAAATATCTCGTGATTTTCCACAGATTCTGGATTCTGTATTTTATTTTTTAATATTTCCTGATTCTTCATATCCTGAAGATTCTGCCTATGTAGCTCTTTACCAGATTCTATGTTGCTTAGACCAGATAAAGCTTTATTTGATTTGTTTGGTTTAAGGAGACCAAACTGTCTAAGAAGTTTTCTTCTTTCTCTTCTATTTTGCATTCTTAAAAAATTTTAAATCTCTACACTAAATCCTTTCGATTTACCGAAGGTTGAATCGTCTCTGTTATAAAGATCCATACCAACAACAAATTTAAAAAGTTTTAAAAATATTGCGGGGACAAAGACATCTTTAGCTTTAACAACATCGTTAGCAGGAATAAAAATAAATTCTGAAAGCCTTTCCTGTTCCGATCCGTCGGTTGTTGCTTCGCCTTTGTTCATTCCGGTAACATCTACAGCAAAGCATGGGTGTTCAGCATCAACCATTTTAGAAGCTGTTACGGTTCCAAGAAAATACCATTTAGAACTGTCATCTACATCAAATCCGGATTCCTCTTTTAACTCTCTTTTTGCAGTCTCTAAAAAATCTGGATCCTCCTCCTCGGAAGTACCCGATATTAAGCTAACTGAGTATCCGCCCTCCCTGAAAGGGTTCTTTTCTTTCAGTACTCCTAGCATTAGTGGTAAACCCTGATCGTCAGTGACAAAAGGAAGTATTATTACAGATTCTACCGTGGATCTTATTCCAACTTTTCCGTCTCTTTCTATAACGTCAAATCTGGGAGTAGATGTTAAGATTTTTTCTTCGTTATTGCTCATTAGTTTCTTTTTGTTGTTTTGTACTTCTCTTTGCTCCTTCTAACGGAGTTTTAGAATCGGTGGTATAATAAGACTTCTTAATAGAATCAGATAGGGATGCTTTAATGTTTTCAATATCAACCCCATCCAAAACAAAATCTATTATTTCCCTTTCTGCGTCCTCGAAAGATCCAGAAAGAACAGTGTAAAGATCCTTTGGTGGAAGATTCAATTTTATCTTTATTGAAACCTCAACCATGTTCTTTTTCTGTTTTTTCAGTAACTTATATATCGGAGAATCTATTTGAGCATTTTTCGAATCATCATATATGATGGAGGTAACAGTGGAATCTCTAGATGGTTGGTTGATTTGAACCGGAGGATTATAATGGGGCTGTGGTATTTCAGCAGGTTTTGGCTGTGCAGGAAGCATTACCATAAACTCTTCCAGAAGTTCAGTGTTTATTCTTTTACCACTATTGAATTCAATAAACGAAATATCGCCATTTAATGTTATGGTTTTAAATATCTCAGTAGTCCCGGAGTCATCTCCCTTAATCCACTGAAAATCATGTGCACCGTAATATGAACGAGCATCATTTATTGTTTGTTCGTTTATTTCCATTTTTTTCTTTTTTTTATCTTTCTTGAATAATGAAGAAAATATCCCCATAGCATTATTTTTTATCGGATTTTTTAGGGATTGTTTCCAATGTTTGCTGACTATATTCTTCTCTGCACGATCTTATGTTGGTATATAAGTCTTTTGTAATTATCCATGAGGGCTCGCCCTTCTTCCCCTTTCTCTTATCATACCTCCAAACTTCCACTATATTATCCAGATCTTTATCAGGATGTCGGGAATATTCGACGACCGAATATCCTGATGGCTTACTTAAAATAAGTCTTTCACCATAGGGTAAAACAAAATCCTCGTCTATTTCCATATCTAATTGTAGAAATGCGAAAGATCTTTGTTTCGACTATTAAAATTATTCTTGATTAATGCTTCCCGATGCTTCTTCAACATCTCTTTTATCCATGAATTCGGATAGCAAAGAAACAATATTTTTCAGGGATTCCTTATCCTCCGAACCTGATGAGATTAAACTTTGGAAGTGTTTGAAAAGTGATTCCTGATCTGTTGGGGTTTGGATATCCATCGATCTTCTGGTAAGATACTTTATATACGGATCTGGATTCTTTACCTCTGTAAACCCTTTAGGTACGGTAATTACGTTCATATCAGGTATTTTGAATGAGGTTTTTTTGTTTAAAGAATCATTATTTATGTAAACGCAAGGATGATGATCACTAGCATTTAGGTATATTTTAAATTTAGATAAAAGGTCGTCCTTGCTTCTTTTAGTTATCTCAATCAACATACCGTTATCCAGTTTAGCATCCCAAATATAATCACCGCAGGATTCGAAAGACTCTATGGAACCAGGTATACCTATCAGATCCATTAGCAATTCTACATCGTCTTGTGCATTTTGTTTTATTCTTTCTTGTCCTGAGGTTTTTGATGTCTCTAAATGATCTGCAAAATCTTCAATAAAATCATCAACTTTAGATTTATTCTGACCTGCAGTTATCCACTTTTTATATGGGTCCAGATGGATTTCGGTTATTCCGCCATCATCAGATTTTTTTGTTGAGCAACCATCCATCGGAATCCAAACATACTCTGATTGATTCCCGTCATTGTCAACGTAACATAAGGCTAGGGATTTTTCGTTCTTTTTTGGTATTATTATTCTGTCCTTTGGCTGCTCCCTTCCATCGGTTGCATCTATAACTGAGATGACGTAACCATCACCCCAAGAATCCTTTATTCCCGGTACAGAGTAAGATCCGCTCTCGTTTATTTTGGATCTTTGATAATCATTAAATCCAAGTACCATATTAATCTACGTAATCGCTTCCGAAGGAAACGGTAATTTTAAAATTCTTAGGATCCGTTGATTTATTCATATCTATAGATAAATTATTCGGATATGTTGGTATAACGGAAGAGAGTTTTTCAGCGTTAAGCTGACTGTAATCTATAGTTTTACCCGGAATTAGATCAATATCAAATTCTTTATGCTCATTCGGATAATCGTCAACGCTAAATTCAAGCTCTATAGAATCTATATTAAATATGAAGTCATCAATTCCAGATTTTTTCACTATCAAATCTATGCTATATTCTATAAAAGCTTTAGCATCATCTAGATCATCATATTCTTCTGGTCTGTTAAATATGTCTATTTCTCTATACTTTAGCTCACTTCCAAAAGAATAGTCTCCTCTTGATCCTCCTTTTTTAGATGCGCTGTACGCAGAATAATCGTAAATTCTTCCCACTTTGTTAGGTTTTTCTTCTATATATCCATTTTTTATTTTTTACGAGAGGGAATATATAATTATGTATATTAACTAAATAACATAGGGATGTCAAAGGGTATAAGTCCTGTATGGTTCTTAAAAGAGCCATTAGACTCGGAGCACAAAGAATATGTCTTATTAGATTACCTAAAAGAGACTAGCAAGGATCTAAATAAGGAGAACTGCTATTCTATACTAAGGGAGATATCAAGAATAGTCAGAATACTAAACGATTTTAGAAGAGACAAGTTACTAGCTCAATCCCTAGTAAAATCGTTAAAAAAGGAAGACCGGGATTATCTGGATTCTTTTAAATATGATGATCTAAGTTCGGATCAAAAAGAAACATTAGATTCTATAATCGAGGATTCTCTGCAAACCCTATACGAATATTCAGAAGTCTGCTTAGAAATACTTAAAGAGGAGGAGTCGAAAATAAAGATCTTTAAAATTCAATCTAAGTTTAGCACTCATAACCCAGTGGAAAATTCGGGCATAGTTATAATCAGAAACATGGTTACCGATAAGCTACTGAATTATTTTTTTAAGTCTAACGTGAAAATGGAAACTGCAGAGGGTGAAAAGGAGGTTTCTATAATGAAGAAGATCCATTTAAAAAACTCGTTCTTTTCTCTTAATTATGAGTACATATACCACGAGATACTAAATGAGATAAAGGCGGACACCAAATACTCACCTAAATTCTATGTTATAGAGATCTACGAAAACTTCGAAGAAAATTCAGAGATCTATAAGTTAGCAAAGGAAAAATTTATTGAACAAATAGGATCATAAAAAAAGAGCCATTAGGCTCTTTCTTTTTGCTATCTATTTTGGGTGCTTGTTTTTAGAAATCACTTAGTCTTTTAATGAAAGAATCATTATCTAAAGACTCGTTAGTACCCATATTAGAAATGTTACCAAATCCTGCTACGTCCATCATACCCGATTTACCGTTAATATCTATTCTATATCCAGGAGAATCTATTTTAGATTGGTTACCAAAAACAGCATCTGCATATCCTGCATAGTCATATCTGGGTTCTCTTTTTATGTGCGATTGACCAGATTTTTCTAAACCTCCTTCAGATTGATTTGCTGGTGATAGAGGCTTATAATCGTTATCATGCACTTTTTTAAGAAATTGGTTAAAGTCCAGTAATTCTCTTTGAGCTACGTTTTGTACGTTCATATCTTTAATATTAAGTTGTTTGAGCTTTATCTCCGCCTGTTAGGGAGTTCCAAAAAGTTGAAAGGTAATCCATCGCTCCCTTAGATTGTGAGGATTGAGATGGACTGGATTTGCCGTAAATCTGAGCAGCTTTATTTCTAGCAGCATCTACCAATTCTTGTTTGTCGCTAGAATCTAGGGCTGATATAGCATCTCTACCGACAGATCCTTTTGCGTTTGGTCCTCCAAATGCTTCGATTAGAGCATTTTCTATAATTGCTCTACCCCTTTCTGATTGTAATCCTTCTCTTAGTGTTGAGTAAAGCCATCCATTAGGTTCTATCCCCATTTGTTCAGCTAAACTATCAAATCCCTTTCTCTGAATAAATTCCTGGAGGGATTTTGCTAAAATAGGTGCAAGGTATTCAACATTAGCGTTTTCGCCCGTTAGTAATTTTGGATAATCGCTAACTGGGATTTGATCTATAACTTCCTGTACTATAGCGGACATATTGGAGTTTTCCTTAACCCCTAATTGCTCCATTAATTTGGCAGCAACCTTTTGCTTTATAGTTTTTCTAAGACCCTCTCCGGCAAACCCAAATAATCCGGTGAAGAAGTTACCTACTCCCTCCCAAGAAAATTCCTCGTTTACTCTATCGTCGGAAAAAGAATCAAAATCTTTAATAATTTTGGACATCCGTGTTGTATTATTTTCTTTATATATCCACGGAGAAAATATTAATCCAAGCTTCTAGGCTCTAAAAAAAGATCCACCGCTTTTTGTCGGTATTTAAGCTTATCCTCTTTTATTTCTGGATTTTTGAGTGCTTCTTTTTTACGATTCACTATAGAATCGGGAAGCATAGGTCCGAATGTGTCTTTTAAGATCTTCTTGTCGGTTCTCCACTCTATTGGGAGATGTAATGCAAATCTTACTATATCCAGGTTTAGAAAGGGACTTCTTAGCTCTAGAGTGTGAGCCATAGACATCTTATCAAGTCTTGGCAGGTGGTAATAGGTGAGTTCCTCAAAAACATCAGATTGTTGAGAATCATATTCGTGTATTCTTGAGTAACCACCAAAAAGCTCATCCGAGCCATCCCCGCTTAGTACTATTCTATATCCGCTATTTTTCTTTACAGCTTCAAAAAGATGGTATTGGGGTATAACGGACCCTAGATCCACCGGTGTTTCATTCCATAGTTTGTATATAAGCGCATTTTTACTAGAATCCATATCATACTCTAGAAAATTAACAGGAGTGCTTAAATGCTCGCTTAAATCGTTTACAAAGGGGGTTTCACCGTTCTCTATGCTGAACCACGTAACCTTAGCCTTCATTTCGTTCAGAACGCCAGCAATTATGGAAGAATCTAAGCCACCTGATATTAATAAAGAGATTGGATAATTCTTGGAAACCAATCTGTTCCCTACGCTTTCAAACATCTTGTCCCAAAGCCACTCCATGTGGGTTTCGTAATCTGCATCAATTAGTTCTGGAATTGGTGATTCCCAAGTTCTGTAATAAGGACCAAAGGTCTTGTCAAAAAGAGGTGATGCTATATTATATGAATAGAGGATATTGGGTAAAATCCTCTTGATTGTTTTCACTGGTGTTCGATTGTCCTTATTATAGCCCCATTTTCTAACAGAACTCATATAAGCTTCGTCTACCTCATCTAAAGGTCCATATAGTCCTTTAATCTCTGAGCAGATCTCTCCAAGGTCATTTTTATATAAGCACTTCTTACCAAGGGGATCTGTGAATGCGATAACGTTTCCGTTATTGGAATCGTATATAACTATAGCCCAAAATCCATCCCAAGTTTGGATGTGGGGGGTATATGTGGCAGCAAAGAATTCAAGGTTACCTCCTTTATATCCAGAGAACAAGCTGCATAAGTATTCGGTGTCGGAGCTATACTGGTTCTGATCATAATTAAAGATCTCGCCATTGAACATTAGATAAACACCAGGAGATATTTCTCGTGGCTGGTTCCAATCGTCACCATCTAAAGTCTGGATAGGCAACCTGTGATGACATAAAGTAACATTATCAAGCTCTTCAACAGAACTTTCTATGCCTCTATGCTTTATGGTGTCTAAAATGCCAGGATTTTTCTCTGCCCTAGTTGTTAATAATATTCCGCACATATTTTTTTAATTAAAAAGTATATCTTCAAACATTGAACCTATATTGTTAACTGATTTATCGTCAAATCCGTTTATAAATACCCATATTTTATTGAGACCAGCTTCCTGGAACATCGCTATCACTTTCTCGTAAGTCTCTCTTTCCCTAGGATCCCCGTCAATATGATCCCACTGATCCTTAGCTCTATCGGATTTATCAGGATTGCTACCCTGAATATAGATTATGGTTACCTGATCCAATAAAGAATACCTCCTCAGTATCTCTATCTGTTCTCTGGCTTCTTCCTCAGTTATTCTACCCTCAAGTAATCCCCAAACCAATACAGTCAATATTCCTCTATCATGAATATAAGATTCATGTTTAAGGTCCTTAGCTAACTGCATAAGCATAAGCTCTTTACCTAAAGAGAATGCGTGGGCTTCCTTGCTATTCTCACTTTTTAGATTTAGATCTTTAAAGAAATTTGCAAATTTAAACTGAAACCTAGGGATATGGAAAGAATGTGAGATGAACTCCGATAAAAATGTCTTGCCTGAATTTCTAGGTCCTTCAAATACGTATACCATATATTTCTTTCTATAGCGGAACACAATACATGTTCCACTTAGCAAATATAATAAATTAGTACGGAAAGGCCACGAAAAACCCCAATCTTTTTAGATTGGGGTTTAGTATTATTTAGTGTCGGTGTTGACGCATTTAAAAGGTGCTTGTTGGGGAACCTCGCTAAATTCAGTAGCATTCATTCTCTTAACATGGGTTGCTATGCTAGGGTAAATGTCAGCAGCTATGTAATAGCAATTGTTTCCAAGTATGCTTTTTATACCACTTTCAGATCCCTTCATTTCAGCAAGAATACCTATTCCGTCAAGAGCAGAAGACATCTGTCTTTTTGATGTGGTCTTTCTCTTTTTGATGTTATCATATTCACCTACAATAATTTTTGATCCCTCGTAAGTTAAAAGTGGTCCAGTATCTGAATCATCCTCACTTAGACTGAATATACTATCTTTAGAGATTCTTTTAGCTGTAGATGCTCCTAGTACGTTGTCATTGATCCATTTTATACAGCTTATGAATTTACTTCCGTCAAATGTAACGCAGTTAGCTATCATGATAAGGAAGTTGTTAATTGCGACGAATTCCTCTTTACCCAAATCTGGATTTTTGTCACTCTTCTGCAGAGCTATATTAAATGCTCTAGATACGTCTCCCTTAAGATTGTCATAGTCAACAAAAGGGATTTCTCTGTTTTTGATAGTGGATTCCATCATTTCAAAAGGACCTGATAAATCTAAATCGTCATTATTAGAATTCTTTTTGAGTAATGATTTAATACCATCATATCTCCACTGTGGTCTGATCATACCAAATGTTGTCCATCCCTTAAGATAATTTCTAAGAAATTCAGTAGCGTCCTCGTTACCTAAAGTTTTAATCTGTCTAGATTCTGCCCACTTGGTCCAGTTACAAGGAGTCTTTAAAGAAGACGAAGCTAGATTGATATTGTAAACTGCACCATTTGCAAAGAAGTAAGAGAATTCCTCAGCAGGATTAGCCTTATCTAAAGCTGAATTCCAATCTTTTATAAATTCAGTATTATAGGAAGATTTTAGTGATCCGTCTTGTTTAATGAAATCGTCTGACTCTACTTTTATGTTGTAATTCTGTCTAAGCTTTTTAGCTAAAGACTGAACTCCAGAAGAAGATTTTCCGCCTGAACGAGAAGATTCTCCTTCCTTATCGGAAGAACGTGAAATAGCTGAATTTGCCTTATACTGAACCTGTAGTTCCTTTTCAAATTCGGAATTGTTTATAACAATTTTTCCCTCATATACCGGAGAAAACATTTCTGATATGCTCTTCACGTGGCCGGAAGCGAAAACGCTTTCATTCATTTTAGAGCCTATAGTATTTAAAGCTGTTTGTATTGCTTTTTTGTCCTTAGAAGAAACCCAATCTGAAGAAATGATATCCTTTAAAAGGGTTTGATCTATTTGCCCGTTAGAGTTCTTATTGCCGCTTAACTTTTGGATAGTAGCAATAACCGAAGTCGTTGCTGGACCATATTTACCATTCGGGCCTCCTTTAGATTTTATTAATTTACCAGCTGAAGGGATACCATTACAAAGAGCTGTTTGGATGGCAAAGATCAATCCACTTCCTTTAATCTTTCTGTCGGAATCGGTGTCTCCTCTTTTAAGTGGAAATACTGCCTTAGCCGTTTCGATTTCTTTTGCTTCGTTTTCGTCTTTTATTACTCTAACAGCTAATCCATATTGTGTCTTAGCTCTAGTCATTAGATCCAATGCTTGGTTAACTAAATTAGTAACATCAGAGTAAGTTGTGTAAACTTCCTCATCATCTTCTAACTTCTGTAAAGTTCTACTTGCTGTTTGGATCATAGAATTATAAAATTCTTCCTGAGCTTTTTCTACCTTTTTTTCAAGATCCTCTAAAGCCTTTCTATTTCTATCACCGCCTTCGGTGTTATCGAATGTCTTTCTTCTCTCATCAAGTTCTAAGAACTCCCTTTTCCAATCTTTTCCATATCCCGATTTTTGGTCCTTTCCTTCTGCTGAGCTAATCAGATTGGTAAGATTTTTTCTAAGATTCTCCACTCTGTTTTTATATCCAGTAAAAATGGATTCATTTAAAGGATCATCAAATTCAAATCCTTCGCTATCATTTAATTTCTTAGCATCCTCTTCTGCTTGCTTAGCTATATTATCAATAGAATTCTGTAGCTTAGTAGCAGACATCTTAAATTGCTTAAATACAACGTCATCCTTAGACTTGGAAATCTCCGATGCTCTATCCAAAGCTTCGCAGAATTTTTTAAGGCTGTCTAAATAAAGTCTTTTCGTTTCAGCAAATCTAGAATCCAGCAAATCATTGTCATCCGCATAATCTATTAATTTTGCGGTTAATGATTTTACAGTTTTAGAATCTGCAACATCTGAAAGTTTAAGTCTAATAACATCAGGATTTCTATCTCTCTTTGGAGCTAAATCGAATGTTAATATCTTAAAAGCATTTAAAGCATTATCGCAGACTTTAACAAGCAAAGAATCAACCTGCTCATTCTCTAAAAGTCTTGTGTGATATTCCTCTAATAGGGTCTTCGCTACCGGATTGTAAATGTATGGATTGTTATTCATAATTTGAATTTTAGTATATATTGTCTTTAGTTCCTTCCGCTTCAGATTTCTGCATTTCCGCAGAAAGAGATTTAAGTAAAACTGAGATTTCCTGATATATCGAAGCTTGCTTATTTATGCTAGCAATCTCCGAATTGAAGTCGCCTCTTTTCTTAGAGTCTTTAGCTCCTTTGATTTCATCGAACTTCTGGGAAATATTTGTTTTAATCTCCTGAACTTTAGTCTTATCGCTATCAGCTTCTTTTATCAAAAATTCTTTGAACTTAAGCATATTTTCTTGCTATTGTTATTTTAGATCTAAGATCTCTAATCTCGTCCATGTATTTCTCTCTGATCTCCTTAATTTTTTGAGAAGCAAATTCTCTAGCTTTATCTTTATTTTCTGAGTTCTCTACTTCTTTGTTCAAGATATCCCTTTCCATATCCATTGCAACGTATCTGTCATTTCTCTCTTTTAAAAGGAAAGAAACTAGGCTTTTAGCTTGCTTAGGTGAAAGGTTTTTTACAGCATTCGTAAAATCAACTAGAGGTAACTTAGAAAGAAATTCAAACGAAGCATCGGTTCCACCTCCTGCTTCAGACTCTCCGCTTTCTGGTTTCGTTCTGGTGGTTTTTTCTTTCTTGAATCTTTCAGCATTCTCAATATCCTTGGTCATGAGATTACCGTATCTATTTTTGAAATCTGTGTCCTTTTGCTTAGCTCTTAATACCGCAGCTTTATATTTAGAATACAAAGACCCTGACAAAGAAGAATCAGCCAAATTCTTAGCTCTTTTATACATCTCCTCTGCAATGTCAGCATCAACCTTAGTCTTCAGTTTTTCCCAATAGAAACGGATTCTTTTATTCTCACCAATAACATCCCTAACCTTAACAAATATGCTCTCAGTTTTTTTCTCGTGGGATCTTGACTGAGCATTCATAAGCTCATGATTCCTTTGGATAAGTCTGTCTATTCTTTTAATTTCTGCAGGATCGTTTTTAGTCTGTGATCTCTCAAGATCCAATTTATCGATCTCCACATTGATATCCTCCCACTTTTCAACATACTCGAGTTCTGCTGATCTGTATTCATTGGCTAATTTATCAAGTGAATCTATGCTCCCACCAAAAGTACTGCTCAACCAGTTTTTAATCTGATCAAATAAGCCAGCTTCATTCAAGCTGTCCCAATCTTTAAATTTTAAAGTCATTATTCGTCGTTTAGTTTATTCTTTGCCGATCTCAATTTACCAAGATCGATAGTACCAGTAGATGTAACAAAAATATCCGAAATTATTTTCTTAGTTCCCGAATTAGCGTCTTCACCATCAACTATTCCTTGGTTTATTAAATTAGCTAGCTTTGTAAACTCTTGCTCTTTACTTAGCTTTTTCTCTATATCTCCTTCAGTTTTACCTAAGTTTCTAAACAATTTAAGGAGATTTCTCTTAGCATCTAAAGCTGAGCTAATTTCAAGTAGCTCAACCCTACTTTTTTCGATATATGATTTGCTAACCTTATCCGGATTGGATTTAAGCCTTTTCTCAAGAACATTAAGTTTTCTTTCCATGTCTGCTCTTAAATCAGCAATTTCTTTTTCCAGATCTTTCTTTCTCTCTATTATATCCTTAGCTTTTCTGCTAGAAACTTTCTTCTTTTCAGCCTCCGGATCCACAGATAGATCTTCAGCATTTTCAGGCTTCTTCGATTCTCCGTCCTTCTCCATTCTGTCTTTTAGATCTTGAGCCTTTTCCTCAGCCTCTTTCTTTTTCTGCATTATTCTCTCCTCAAACTTCTTAATCTCTGCAGCATCAGCTTTATCTTTTGCCATCTGGTACTCAAGCTCGGCTAAAGCAATCTCATCGTCCGCTCTTCCGGCTTCATAATACTCTCTTCTTCTTGTATTATTGTCTATAGCTTTACTTATGAAATCTTTAGCCTTTTTGATCTTGAGAGAATTAGATTTAAGAAAAGATTCGAACTCTTTAATTTTGGAATCTCTTTCCCTTTCTAACGAAGTTATTCTTTCTTTATCATTTATAGAGCTTAGTCCATCTATTTGAGATTCTAGAGCATCAACTGACTCTTCAAAAGCTGCTCTTTTTTCAATTCCGTCTATCTCAAGTTCAACTAAGATCTTTCTAGCTTTATCGATCATACCAACGTTAGATAAAGAGCCTAAGAAAAACTTGGAAAGAGAATTCTTAATATAATCACCAAAAGCTCCCTCGTTTACAGTGTGATTAGGCTCCGCTGTTTCTAAAGAGTTAAACTCTTCTCTAAGATCGGAACTTGACATTTCGATAAGATGCTCGTATTTTTTGAAATCATTAAATGATGGTAGATTCTTCATTACTAAACAATAATATTTTTATACTGTATATATCCCTAAGCGTTTTTATTCCTTAACCACACACCACAAAAAACCCTAGGATTGCTCCTAGGGTTTTAGTTATTAGGTTAGTTAAGATTAAGCTAAACCACCAGCAGGTACGTTAACATAGAATGTTAAGTACATAGTTTCTGGTAAGAAACCAGCTTCTACTAGAGCGTATCTTGATTTAACTGCGATTTTAGGTGACATTGTACCTTCAGAGATAGTCTGAATAGATTCAGCCATCATGTAAGGCATAAATTTGATACCTGGTTCGTCGTCTCCACCTTTTCTACCGATACAAACTCTTGTATCATTGTAGCTCATGTTTTGATCAACATATACAGTCATACCAGCAAGTGAACCTACAGGGTATAAAGTACCGTTGTTTTGAGTTAAAGTGTTAGAGAACGGTGCGAAAGTGAACTGAGAGATATCTTGAAGTGCACTTGCAACTGCAGCGTTTGTAACGATGAAGTTAGCAGGACCTCTTCTACCTCTGTTAGCTACCACGTTAGCAGCTGCAAGGATTCTTGAGAATAATCTTCTTTGTAGAGTTGATAAGTTCTCGTAACCTCCTGATGCAGGACCTGCAGGGATTGCCATTGCTTGAGTAGTATCATCTTTCTTAACGTAAGCAGCTGTAGTACCAGTACTTCCACCGATGATCAAGTTCAAGTTAAGGTTTTGATTCTCAGTTTGAAGGAATTGAACGTGGTTAGACCATCCTAAAGCAAATGTTCTTGAAAGGATGTGCTTGTTGATTGCTTGAGAAACCTCGTTAACCAATGCGTTCTCGATCATTGAGATAACGTCGATACCGAATTGTTTGTTAAGGTCTTGGATTTGCTCAGTTGTAACTGATGCAGCAACTTGGAAAGTTTCAGCTTCAACGAATTTAGTGAAAGTTGAAAGACCCATTGAGTTGTAGTAAGTAGACTCAGCAACACCTCTTAACATCGGGTTGTAAGTTTTAGTACCATCAACGTAAGGACCTTGCCAAGCTTGATCGTTGTTGAAACCAGCACCAGAGAAACCTTGGATGTGGTCTTCTAAAGCTTTAACTAACTGTGCAGAATAGTTAACTGAAGATGCTCCAGTGTAGAAACCAGAACCACCTGCTGCAGTAACTACTTGTGCAGGAGTACCGTTGATGTAAGAAGCAACGTTAGAACCTGAAGCTAAACCAGTAACTTGGAAGATAGGGTAACCATCAATTCTTGATAGACCTACGAAAGTTAAAAGTAAAGTAGTACCAACAGAAGCAGTAGCACCTACAGTGAATGTACCAGCAGTAGCACCAGTAACACCTGTTCCAGTTGCTGATTGGTAAACTGGGAATTTAATCATTGAAGGAGCAGTAGCTAACTGATCAGCAGCTGAAGAAGCAGCAGCAGCAGCAACTTTACCACCTGCGTATACGTAATCTAAGTAAGATAAGATACCAGTTGGACCTGACATAGGGATAACAGGAACGATATCAAAACCTACAGTCTTCGCAGCTACCTGAATAGCTAATGGAAGTAATGAAGGGAATTTATCTCCTGAACCTTGCCAGCTGTTGTTATAGAAACCAGCGTTAGCGCCAGTTGATAGAGCAGCAGCACCACCGAATGATGCTCCTGGGAATGCTGGAGGAGCTACAGTACCCATACCGTTTACAACGCCTAATGAGTTATATGCACCAGCAGACTCGTTTAATGAGTGGTAATGACAATATTTAGTCAACCAACCTTTTTTGCTTTCATCTGTGATACCAGCCTTGCTTTCGATAAGCGGTGACCAAGTTTCATAGATTTCTTGTTCGTTAATCAATTTCATGATTTTAATTGTTTTTTTTGTTTATTTATCTTTTTTGAAATTTTTGCTCAAGTGCAGAAGCGATATAATTCATATAATCTGAAGAATATGCTTGTGTTTTTGCAGACTCGGCTACATTTTCACTCTCATCAAGTTTTTGTACTCCAACTGGTTTAGCTCCAAGCTGACGAGTTGACCAGAAATTCTTGATCTGGTAAGGTGTATCTAAATTATAGAAGTGTGACTGAGCAACAATAGATGCTTGGTGTCCTTCTGATAAAGATTCCCATACCGGAGCATATTCTGCTGGCATTTCGTCAATAAACTTAAGACCTGTTTTAGTTGTGTTCTCTGACTCGTTAAGAGCTGTTTCGTTAGCCTTCTGTGTTTCGGCTGGGTTTACTGCTTTAGCAGCTTCGTTGATGTTTGAAGCGGTTTTTTGTGTCTTAACCGATTCTATTAATGAATCAATCTGTGAAGTTAGGTTATCATAGTTTCCAGCAAAGCCAGATTCGTTAAGACCTGCTTCTGCAGATAGATTTACACTCTCTTTTAATACTCCAGTACCATCAGATGGAATTTTAGTAGAAACTGATTCCGCGATGTATTCGCTGTAAGCAATTCCTCTGTTTAATTTTTCTGCAAGATACTCAGAGTAATCTAATCCTTTATTTAAGTTCTCTGCAAGATAGTCAGAGTACTCGATGCTCTTATTTAAACTTTCAGCAACATACTCGGTGTATTCGATTCCGTTGTTTAGTTTTTCAGCAACATACTCAGTATAAGCAATTCCTTTGTCTAGGTTTTCACCAAGATACTCGGAATAAGCAATTCCTTTATCCACATTTTCTGCTAAATACTCAGAATATTGGATATTTTGATCCAATTTTTCTGCTAAGTATTTAGAGTACTCGATGTTCTTATCAACGCTTTCAGCAACATACTCTGAATAAGAAATAGACTTATCCACATTTTCTGCTAAATACTTAGAATAAGAAATATTCTTGTCTAAGTTTTCCGCTAAATATTTACTGTAGTTGATAGTGCTGTCCAAGTTTTCTGCTAAATACTCACCGTATTTAATAGAATTTTCTAGATTCTCAGCTAAATACTCTGCATATTTTTCAAGCTTAGCAACTCTTTCTTCAAGAGCTTCGTTAGCTTTACTTAAATCTTCAGATTCAGTTAGCGATGCTTTTTGATTTTTAGCCTCTGCGATAGCGGCTTTCATCGAATCCATCTCTTTTTTCAAGAAGACTGAATACTGATTAAGCTCCTCCGCAGTAACAAATTCATTGTTCTCCATAAGGACTGATTTATTTTTATTATCTGATTTATTCACGATTTTGTTGAATTCTTCGTTATTTTCAACTTTATATATCTTCAATGAAGATTCTTTTTCGATACCTAAGGATTCATTTAAGCATTCTAAGCTATTTAATATGCTATTATTTTTTATTGCTTCGAATTCTTGAGATGTAAATCCTTGGCTTTCATACACTCTTTCAAGTTGTGCGTCCTTAAATCCGGGATCAGCTACTAGATCATAAGTAAAGATTTTCTTAATTGCCACCTTTTTATCATTACCTACTGAACCAGCTGCTCTTGAAGAAATAGAAAGAGGAACTCCAGCATCGACTAGGTTCTTAGCTATTCTACCCGCTGGGGTATCTAAAAGTTTAACCTTAATCTTAAGCTCTCTGTTACCTTTATCATAATTAAGATCTGTTATGATGTGTGATATGTTCTTAAGAGAAACGTCGAATTTCTCTGGGTGGTCTAATTCACCAACCAGTCTATTCTGTGAGATCTTATCCTTCAAATATTCAAGGTGTGGTAAGTATTCCTTCTCCTCGTATATTCTATTGTTGTTGTTCTCTTGTCCGAAAACAGCAGCAATACCTTCTAGAACGTAATCGTCAGATTCTGACTTTTTCGCTTCTAGTATGGAATTCTGTCTCTCAAGGATGAATACCATATTTTCGTTTAATGATTGTAGTTGTGGCATGCTCTTTTTTACTACTTTTTTATGTTACTTATATATCAACAGAAATTTTATTTTTTTCCGCTTATTCATACTTTATCCTGTCCTTGGTCTGTTCTACGAATCTTTTAGCAATCTCGAAGGCTTCACCATCGGTTGCTCTATATTTTCTAGATTTGTCACCAAAAGGAGCATATTTATTCTTGAACTTAACCTCTATAATATCTCCCTTGTTGTCTCGTAATTCTTTTGCAAAGGTAACGGTCTTCCAGTTTTCTATTTTTAAAGCTTCTTTTTCTTGAGCTGTTAATAATGTATCGTACAGATTAATTCCGCCTCCCATTGACATGTCTCTAATTACAGTTGAGCTTTTTCTGTCCTTAATTTCGACATCCTCCGGACTAACCGTGATATAGTAATCGTCTTTCTTAACTTCGACTTTATTATCTTGATTATCGCCATCGCTATCATCATCCGCATCCTGAACTTCATCTTTTACGATAGGTTTCTCGTCCTCCTTCTTCTCAACGTAAGTGTAAAGTCCTCTTACTGTATCCTCCAGGATTTCGTCTGTGTTAGGATCAATGTCTACCGGTGATCCGTTTCTAGCTTCCCAATCTCTAGGATCAAGTAGGAAGTTAGTAAACTCACCTGTCTCATATTTACCTCTTAATTTAGGATCTGCATAATCTCTTTCGGTAACTAAATATATTGCTATCTCTGCAGGCCCACTCATTTGATCGGAGGTTAAAGCTGGCATATTGCTAGATTTCGAATCCGAATCATCAGATCCCTCCTTAGGATTTCCCTTAGCGGTATTGTCGGATTCATCCTCATGTATTTGATATGCTGCTTTTTTGAAATCAGAGAATCTTGTTATAACTTGTGATTCGTTTAGAGCAGAAGCCCACACGTGATTTAAACTATCGCTAACCTCCGCTGTTTCTGCTTCAGGTTCTTCTTCGGTCTCTTCCGGTGCTTTTTGTTCTCCTGATTTTATTTTAGATTGTGTCTCTTTAGAAATCTTAACCCCGAATATTCTACCTAGGTCATCCTCAGAATATTTAGATAAATCCTCAGTAGAAACCTTAGTTCCCACAACATTTATTATATTATCCTCAGAGTCACTGAAGTGGAACTCATATTGATCGGGAGCATTAGGATCGCTTATCAATAAACTTCCGCTTGCATTATTGAACTCATCTTCAAATAAATTCCAGTCACAAGATCCTTGATAGTTGAAAAGAGAGTTAAGATCCTGCTTACTGCAGAACATTTCGAAATCTAGATCATCGTTATCAATCAGACCGGTCTCAACAACGTCGCTATTATCAAAAGCTATAAGGGTGATGTCGTATTCGGCTATTTGTTTTTGAATTTCTTTAGCATTTATTTGGGTTAGTATGAATATAGATTTACCACCTCTTTCAGCAACTTTAACAAGTTCCATAGTGGTTCTTGTTTCGTTTGACCAAAGGAAAGATACTGCTACCCCCCATCCTCCAGCAGGTTGGGACCAACAAATAGTAATAGGAACACCTATATCTATAGACTTAGGGTCAAATGTATCTTTAGCAAAATCCTCTACCTGACCGAGTCTAGGTGCTTGACTACCGCTATACCAATTCCACGTAGAACCGACTGCATTTATAGCTAAAAGTGCCCATCCTATTGGATTTGTCCATTCTGCTGCTTTGGCTGTTCCGGCTGCTGCTTTGGCACCGGTAATGAATCCTTTAACCATTCCTGCCGATTTAGCAATTAAACCCGCACCTTCCATTGAACCAAGGGCTTTTTGTAATTTGGCCCCCTCTATACCGGCTTTACCAATCTTTGACCAGAAAGAAATAGCTTTCATAGGGCTAACTGCTCCCCAGACACTTCTTATTCCCTTCCCTACCCTTGCTAGTCTAGTTCCGTCTTTAGCTATTTTAGCAGCTTTAGCAGCGGCTGCTGCATCTTTACCGGTTCTTAAAAATTGTATTCCCTTATATGCTCTTCTTAGAGCTATGCCCGTTCCTAACCATTTAATTCCTGCAAATATACCTCCGGCAGCAGCTGCATAAACTCCATATTGAATCCCCTTATTCAAGGCTTCCTGAGCTATACTAGGGCCAGTGGCATCCTCTGATACTGGACCGGATATTATCCTATCCTTAATCTCGAATAATCTAAACTTAGCATCTGGATTTTCTATTTCCATAGGAGCCATTTTGTAGGCATCCAAAGTTTGTAATAGATTCTCTCCGGATTCTGCATCTTCTAAACAAAGAAATACAGCTTTGTCCTGTCCGGGGGTTTGTGCAACTACAGAATATTCATTTTCTAGCTTACCTTCCGACAAAAGCTTATTGTATGAAAAGGCCAGCTTTACTGCTTTCTCTTCTCCTTCTTTAACATTGCTTTGTTTTGAAGCTTCCTCAAAAACTGCAGATGAAGAAAAATCTGAAAAATTAGAAACCCTGTTATCTTCATTTTCAATATACTCGTTTATCTCTCTGATTGCCTTGTTTAATGAATAGCCGCTTCCGCCTTTCGATTCTCTGATAATCTGAGAAATGTCTTCATACTTGATCATATCCTCAGAATCTGCTACCCACTCTCTTGGGTTTTTCTTAAGCCACTCCCTAAAGTCTTTCGAGTAAGCCCACCACTGAAAATCTTCTAAAGATTGACTGGTTGCACCTTTCATTTCTAACGGAATAGTAAATATTGGGAAGTCATTTCCCATAGAATATTTACCGTCCTTTGCTAAGAGTATTATCATTTTGTCCTATTTTTCGTTGTAGATTTTATCGTAAGCCTCTGAAGTCAGGTCTATCAATTTCTCTATATATCCTTCATTTCTGAGCTTTTTAAATGCCAAATTACCGATTGAGAATTCGCCATCCTTTGCAAGACCTTCTTTTCTCATCTTCATGATTTTCTCCTTTAACTTCATTCCCCTATTGTATAGCTCTTTTGCATTATGAGGAAGTGCAGTGGATGCGACCAGTCTTGTGTGAAGTTGTTCTATTTCATATGCCATAGTATCTGCCTTCTTGTTCACGTCCATCTCATCTATCTCTGGCGGATCAAATACTGGGTTCTTTATCCATTCGTTATTTAAAAGTGAGAATAGACCAGAAGCTACGTGAGGCTCTTTTGCGTCCTGCACATATAGTTCCACGTCATATCCTCTAATGGATATATTGTGTCTTAAATTCCATATGAATCTTATTCCGTCTAGTGCAGTCTTAAGTATTTTAGGATTTTCGTCATCTATACCTTCAAGATTGACGATAACGTGAACGTCAAGGTCAGACAGGTTTGTGTAATTGAAGTTTGCTAGGGATCCAGTTAATTGGATATCTACTATGTCTTTTTGCTTGAGTATCTCCTCAAACTTTTCAAAGAATTCGTCCGCTATTCTAAGGAGCTTTTTTCTTACTCTATGATCGAACATCCATTCGACGTCCTTGCCTTTCATTTTCTTTGTCCAGAAAACAGGATTTAGTTCGTCGTGATAGAACGGATTTACTTGTCTCTCCAATATAGGAGAGCAATCAATAAATTTTTTATAAGATAAAACTGAACCCACAAAAAAAGCTTTTCTTGTATATATCAAAGAAAAGCTTTAGATGTTATTCGTAAATGACTTATTTAGCTTTCAAAGCATATTTTAAGCATAACCTCCATAACCGTGCTTACGTCCAGTTCGCAGTACTTCTTAATGCCTTCATAGTCTTTATCGATCCAGAATGAATCATTTACCTTGGACCCGTCCATTAACTGCTTCGGCGATTCCACACCAAGAGAACATGAAAGGAGATCTAAACTTAAATATTTTTGATGAGTCCAGCTACCAAAAGCAAAAATATCCGAAGTGTCAACATACGGAATTTCCCACGGCTTCTTGTCCCATATCCTTATGTTAGCTGGAGGATTTATCTTATTATAGATCATCCTTTTACCTAAACACGGAACGTCGAATCCTTTAATATTGTGTCCACACAATTTCCAATTCTTAGCAGCAGCATTATTTAGTACCTTAGCTGACTTGGTCAGAATATCATGCTCATCCTCACCATAAAACGATGCAAACCTTTCTTGTCCGTCGTCGGTAAAAGATCCAAAGGAAACGCAAACAACTCTTGAAAATTCAGGTTCCAGTCCACCTTTTTGTTTATAGATTTCTTCGGAAGAAGCAGAAGCCAAAGATGGATAAGCTCCTTTGTAATAATCTTCCCTTTTTTGCCAAAGCTCCCATAATCGGTGGTTCTCATCGTGCATAACTTCTAGGGAGGGATAAAGACCCGCTGTTTCTACGTCAAAATACAGGTACTTATAAATAGATTCTTTAGTAAACATTCTTTATTTTTTACAAAGATAATACAATATTGCGGAATAAAAAATTATTTCTTGGGATTTTTATTTATTACTATAGGGGGTAGACCTCTATAATCCATCCTATATTTTAGACAAGAATCCTCTTTCGCAGGGGAATCTATTATCACATCTATATCCAAACCAAAAGTTGGAATTCTACTTTTAAGATATTCCGAAGGCTTCGAGGTGAGAGGATACCCAATTTCGTCGCATTCTAGAGACTCTGAGTGAATAAAGAAAGGCTTCTGTCCAGTTTTCCAAGTAGAGCAGGAAAGAAATAAAGCTTCCCTTATACTTAATCCCCCGTCGTTAAATTGATGCGGTAGAAGTCTAAAACAAATTGGTATACCTGCTTTATAGTATATTCCAGACAAAAGATCAGTAACCGAAAATAAACTAGGCTTATCATCATTCATGACACAAAATTTATCTATAACACTCTGATCCAGCTCAGAAAGTCTTTCGCAAAACAGATCCATAGTATTTCTTCTGTTTCCGTATGCTGATCCAACTCTTACCATTATGGAAGGATAGCTTACTCCTATGAGATCAAGGATCTCAGATAATCTAGAAAAAAGAGCTAGAGTTGAGTTCTTCACGTTTTCCAATTGTGTGCCTAGAAAATATTCTTTGGAAACGGAAAAAAGTATCTTTACGTCATTCTTAGCAATAAATGAATTTATCTCATCTATAACAACGGATATCTTTTCTGATTCCTCCTCTATAACCTCTCTAAAGAAATTAGGCGAATATAAAAAATCACATACGTCAATGCATGTGATTTTTATGTCGAGTTCTAGATTAAGCTTTATGTTATTCAAAATGACATAAAGCATCTCCTCGTATGAATTTATCTGAGACCTCGAATCACCAGATTCTTTATGAGGTCCTATATAGGATATTTTTGGTGGAGTTTGTCCTGATATCATCTAATCCTTTTTAAGATTGTACTGATAAAAGGTTTTTAAGTTTCCGGTAAAATTAGCCCCCTGTTGTTTCTAATCCCAATTCAGAGGAGTTATAAACGGTCTTAGAGTTGTAGCTTTTGTCTGCTATCTCACTATTTTTGTATTTAGTTACGGTTGCCATGTTCCCGTGTTCTCCACCTTCGGCAAACTTAACAGAATCTGATTTAACTTCTATGACTCTCTCCGTTTTTTTGCCTTTATTGTAAACTTGGATAAAATATCTGAATTCTATATTATCTGGATTTCTAAAAGATCTAACTATTACACCAGTAACTTTGCTCTTGGAATCCAAAGGCTCAGCTATTACTACGTCACCTATTTTATATTCAGATCCTTTTACGTCGGTCTTCATATTAGGATCTGTTCCTACTGACACAGATAAATCGCTAAATGGCTTGTAGTTTATCTTTAAAACTCCATTTGCTCCTCCGTAACCGTAAGTGTCCCCAAATGCTCCACTTTCGCCACCGAAATCTTCGTTTATTGACTTGATGTATTTCATTAGACTATTTATCTTCAGCGGTCTCTCCATTCTGGAGCGCTAGAAGATCTTTTATTTTTGAGGCCAGCTCGTAGTTCTCTGAATCCAAAGCTTTTTTAAGCATAGCTTCTAAGCGAGTGACATCTGACTCGTCATGTGTTAGATCATTCTTATCTGAATTACCTACTATATGAATCCTTTGAGGCGAATAAATAACTTCTAGACTTGAATCAAAATTGAAGTTTATTCCAGCTTTGGTATCTTGTCCGTCATCGTCATCATCGTCATCGTCATCCTCTCTTTGGATTTCTACCCATTCGCCGTTTACCCAAAAGATCATCCAGGGGCCATAAAAAAGTTCAGCTATATCATTTTGGATAGCGTATTTAAGAAGTACCTTCAATTCAGATTTTATATCTGTCTTCGTAAGCGAATCGCTAAAAACCTTCCTCTTTAATCCGGGGATGACTGATGTTCCCTCGCCTACTCCTATTTTAAAACATCTGTTAACCTCAAGAATCGAATCCCAATCCAAGCTGCTAATAACCTTGTCGATCAATTTATTACTTTGCTTCGCCATATCCCTTATATATTATCTATTTTTGAAGTCCAGCTTGGTCGGATATGTCCGATGCCCATGAAGAGTACTTATCAGGATAAAACCTTTTAAGAGTTTCAAGGTCCCTTTTGGATATTCTATATTTATCTCTTATAAAAGATTCTACTGTTTCTAAAGATTTAGTTTCCTCCGTTTTAATCGATTCTGCTTTTTTAGTTTTAGTGTATAACCAAGTAGGGGGTTTCGAAAATCTTGCAGATAGTGTATCGTGCCACCAATCAACTACAGGGGCGGGGACTACCTTTAATTTATTGAACTGGTTAGCCTGGATCGGAAACTGAATAGACATGATGCGGTTGATCATGAAGAAATTTCTAGACTTGTCTATCTTACCTACAGATTTCCACTCTTTAGGCTTATTATTAAATATGAGTTTTATGACATCAAAAAGTTGCATGCTGTTACTTTAAAAAATGCTCAAATGGATCAAACCCTTTAGGCTGTCCTGCAGTTGATATCCATTCCGTGCCTTCCAATATTTTTATTCGGTCAAGAGTCACTGATTTCTTTTCTAGCTTAATTCCTCTTGCCGTTTCCAATTTACAGTTCATGGAAACACTTTCAGGGATTACCATGTCATCGAGCCACATTAGCTTGAGGTTTCTAAGGAAATTGTGTTTAACCTTAGCTCTGTTTTCTGTGCTATCCACTCCCTTCCCTATTTTAAGTATCAAAGGGGAAATCCATCCCAGAAAATCCTCGTCCTCTATCAGTGATCTTACAGGAAGATTTTTCCAACTGGATTCTAGAAACATCGCATATATTTTCTCTGCACTTTTGGGAGTAAATCTACTGGTTTTTCCATTGGATTCGAATTCCCATACACTAGGTACAGAGTCACCTTTATCGCCGACTAGTATTTTATTGAAAATAAAAGGGAAACTGTCTATTTCTTCAATATCAACTTTCTTAAGAAAATCTTTTAATCTTTCCTTCTCCGGAGAAATTGTAGAGCCCATGTTAAAAATGCTAACTTCACTTCTTGATTCATTTAACCAATTCTCTTTCCATCCAGTAGGGACTGAAAGAACATTTTTCTTTGAATTGCTGTTCCAAGTAGCAGTCCAAACGTCCGGGCCTTTCATTCTAGCAAGCTGGTGTAGATCCTTATCTCCACTTATAATGATACAGCTTTCACCTTCTTCATTAAATTTCTGTGACCAATAAAGAAGTAAGTCGTCTCCCTCAGCTCCTTCAATTTTAGAGAAAATAAATCCCATCTTTTCTAGGTGTGATCCAAAAGACTGCATAAGATCGAAGAATATACTCCAATCCACATTTTCATCCTTTACTCTACCTGATTTGTAACCTCCGTCTTCTATTTCTACGTCCTTTCTCCAGCTTCTGCTATCTGATGTAAAAATTAATCTACCTCCAACAGGAAGCATTTTCAACGAAGCACAAAGGTCCGTAGCAATCTTTCTAATGAACATAGATTGATCGGATTTGCTTTTAAGAACCTTCCCTGGATCAACATTTGATCCGTACCCTGCGAATATACCAAAAGTCTTATGGAATATGTAGTTACCGTCTATAAGTATATTAATCATTTCTTCTTCTTATTTTTTCCATTACCTCATTTACTGTGAAGTTTGGATTTGTTATTATACAGTCAAAATCAGAAAAGTTTTTAAAATCTTCTCTATCAGCTCTAATTCTCCTTTCTGCTTTGTCCGCATCGTTTCTAAGTGATAATCTTTCTCTTAGTATCATTTCATCTACGTCAATGAAAATAATAAAAGATTCTTTTCTATCCTCTGGTTTTAACTTTGATATACCCGTGGGGGTCATTATAAAAAGATTTGCCCTATAGAATTCATCCATAGATGTTCCATAGAACCACTTATTAAATTCCACCCATTCGTAGAAATCTCCGCTTTCCGCTCTTTCTATAGCTTCTTCGTAAGTAACAAAGTAATAATCAACTCCATCGAACTCTCCTTCTCTCGGAGGTCGGGATGTGTGAGAGACCGAATATATTAAGCCCTCTTCCTTTAACTGCTTAACTAAGTAGTCCTTTCCTGAACCTCCCTTACCTGCTATGATTATTCTTCTCCAACTGTCATTCATATTAATCGGTTAGTTTCTGTATTTGAAAAACTAGAGACAATAAAGAAACCATCGGATCAATAACCTGTGTTCTCTGAGCTTGATGATCAGCAACTAATACGATTACCGCTGGGATTATTTTAACCAATTCCGGCTTGTTGTTAATTATCCAGTTTATAAATTCCTCTCCCAATGCTGACATTACCTCGTCAACCTTTCCTTGATATTCGCCTGCTATGCTCTGATAGTTTTTCACAGGATCCTTAGAAGTTGTTATGAGTGTGTATAGATCTTCATACGACCATCCGAGCTCGTTGATCTTAGCAGAATCCACATTTTTAACTCCCTCTATCATCCAGGTTTGAATTTTATTCAAAGCCGATCTGAAATCTGGATAGTAATTCTTCTGAAACTCGTTTAATGAATCGGAATCGATAGTTATTCCAATTTTGCCTAGAATTAAACCAATTCTTCTGTTCCACTCTGACTTAAGAGCATTTTCTTCGTCGCTGTTTACTGGATTGAAATCTATAACCTCAAATCTACTTTGGATCGCATCAGGGACCTTGTTTATATAATTGCACGTAGCAATGAATCTAGCGTTGCTAGCGAACTTTTCGATCGTTCCTCTTAGTGCTTTATAGAATTGATCCGAAGCTCCGTCAAACTCGTCTAAAATAACAATTTTTTTAGATGATTTTCCGTCCATTACAGATATGGTAGAACAGAAATCGTTTATCTTTACCCTGATGGTTTCTACTGAACTTTCATCGGAGACGTTTATGAATATACTAGGGTATCCAGTTGCTAATATTTTAGCCAATGTTGTTTTCCCACATCCTGGAGGTCCGCTTAATAAAACATTATGTCCTAACCCATTCTCGAATATCTTAGATATTCTTTGGGGAAGTATCATATGTCTAAGCTCCTTTGGACGTAGTTTTTCTGTTAAGAGTTCTTGTATCATGTTATTTCTAGAGTTAAAAAAAGAAGTTGTTTCTTAAAATTTACTAGAAAGATCATCAGCGGAATTTTTATCATGACGAACTTCAACAAAGCGAGGCAGGAATAAGGATCGATTCTCGTGTTTATCCGTGATCGTTACGTTGTATTGTATTGCAGCAATCTTTCCGATGTAAGAATCTGGGTCTCTACTAAGTTCCTTGAGATCATTATCATTGAAACCAGAACCGATCTTAACATTAAGTGTTTTTGAAAAGTCCGTACAAATAAATCCTCCGATAAGGCCTTCTCTTTTTCCCTCTCCAGGATACCATCCCGTTATTTCAAGATCACACTCGTTAACTTCTTTGAATTTAACCCAAGATTTAGATCTCTTGCACTCATACACACCATTATCTTTGCAGATAACGCCCTCCCCGCCAATATCTACGATTTTTTTGTAGATGGCAGTGATTTCTGATGGATCTGATAGCTCCCACATTTGAGCGAGCTTTACCGGTGAATCTTCAGATAATCCGCTAGTTATTTTTTCCAGTGTATCTCTACGGTCAACATATTCCAGAACTCCGTTTCCCTTATCTAGAGTAATAAGTTCATCGAAATCGAAAACATTAAAGAGGAATCCACTTTCGATTTTATCGCTTGCTGTTCCTTTCAAAATTTGTGTTACCTTACCGCTAACTGATTTTCTGTTTAGATCGGTTAATTCACCATCGAAAAACCAATTACCCGATAGACCTGAGTTTATCATACACAATTTAAGGTCGAAGGTTATTTTAGGAAAACAAGTAGCATCAAGCTCGTTGAATGCACGGGTAAAATAAGTGATCTCACCATTCTTGTAAATAGCTATTACACGTACCCCGTCGTATTTTTCCTCACAGTAGATCTTATCCCACTTTTCAATCACTTTATGATCGTCAGTAGCCAACATAAGCGAAGGATCTGGAATTAATTCCCTTCCGACTGCTTTGTTAATCAATTTTGCACCAATCCCTATGTTCATCCTTTTAGTAAGGATCTTCATTAGGTTTTTTCTCAATTCAGTGTCCTCTTGCTCGTTCTCGGATAATCTAGCCCTAAGCAGGGTCTCCGCTCTAGATCTAAGTGAATCGTTTGCGGCAGGAGCTTTCTTCAGATCTTCAACCAGATCTTTGAAATCTTCCCATAAATTGGGATTTTCTGAATTGGGGGTTTCTGGAAAATTTAACTTGTGGAGTTTTGTAGTAACAAAGGGATTAAAACAAGTGTCGAGGATATACTCCATTTTAGGGTTGATCGACGCATTGATTAATGTTTGCTTTGCTTTTTGCGATCCCTCGCCTGTCAAAGATTCTAAAACTTTAAGAATCTTGATGTTGTTTACCATTTCATCGAATACCATTTCTTATTATTTTCTGCAAATATAAGAAATGATCCCGGTTAAAAAAAATATTAACGGCAAATTGTTAAAGAGATTTAAACCCGTCCATTCTCTATTTTAACCACCCTATTTTGAAACATGCGGGGAATTACATATGTTTGATTAACAATCTCCAAAGAATGTCTTATAAGGCAAATAAACTATCCTCTATGAAATTATAGGGTTACCTCCGGAGCTTCTCCTTCGCCCTCGCCTTCCGCTGGAGCGGCCTCGCCTTCAGCTCCACCTTCCTCTTTCTTAGGAGCAGCTTTGGCTTCTTTTTTCAAATAGCTTTCATTTGTAGCTATTTGATCTGGGGTTAATCCGAGGAATCTTTGTATAAGATAATCATTATCAAAGTATGATTTTTCTTCCTCCCCAACCTTAACTTTAAGCTCACCTAAACCTTTTATGAATTCGCTTCTCTTAGTAAAGTTACTAAGTTGAACCATTTCTTCAAACTCGCTTTCTCTGTGAAAATCCAATCCCAGATTTGCTTTAAAGCTTCTATCCCTTGACAGTTCAGGAAAGTCTAAGCACATTTGAATATAAAGGGGCTTGACAAGTATCTCCTGGAAAATAGATCTTAATCTTCTTAGGAATTTCTCAAACCTTATCTCGTCTCTTTCCAACTGATCTATACCTATCTGATAATTAACAGGACCAGCAGCTCTTGAAGCAAATCTAGCATAAGGTATTTTGGAATCCATTTTAAGTTTGTTATAGAAATAAAGAACATTATCCATAACATTAAAATCCGGACCGTTAGGATTTAAAGATTCTATCTGAGGTGACTGACCATTCTGTTCAGGGAATAAGTAGTTTTTATAAAACTGAACTTTAGGTCTTCCGTTTACTGTTAACTCACCTGAAGCGTCATTAATGCTAATATCCTCCTTGTAATTGGACATTAACTGTCCTAGGGTCTGCATGGCCTTTTGAGGAGATTGGCTACCTGTAGGAATAATAAACTTCAATCTATAAGAAGCATTCATAACATTCCAAATAATTCTGGAATTCTCCATGATTCTTAGAATATTATAGGATCTAACAAGTCTTTCTATGTAGCTAACTCTAGATACGCTATTACCCTTAGCATAAGAAATGTAAATGATCTGCTCATTCGTCAATTTCCTAGTCATCTGAGGATTCTTAGGGTACTGGATCCAAAATTGCTGATATTCGTTCTCCCCTATTTTTTCAACAGCGGGCTGTAAAGAAGATGGATCAAGTTCTTTAAATCCTATTATCTCCTTTCCTTTATTATCATAAATAATTTCAAAAGCAAGGAATCCATCAATTAAAAATTGTTTGAAGTACTGCCAAGCAAGTACCGAATTCTGGAATCCGAATATATTGTACAGTCTATTATAGTGCAGAGATATCTTGTTTAAAACCTTCTCCTTTAGATCTAAATTAAGGAAAGAAGGATTAGCAAAATAATTTCTATCGTCATAAGTGATAGATTCGTCTGTAATCGTATCAATAATAAATTCAATTTCTCCATTTAGTGAAAATTTTCTTAAGAAGTTTCTTTTCTCTACATAATCCTTATCGAAGTATGCGATATATTTCCTTACCTTTGTATCCTGATAAGAAGCTGTCCAGTAGAAAGCATCGTCTTGGGTAAATCCGGTTCCTTGCTGATTAAAGAAATAGCTTTCAGTTTTACCTACGGCCTGAGAATTTCTAACGACCATGTCATCATACTGCATACCGAACTTGGATACTTTACCAAGGCTTCTCAGTATGTTACCTAAAGCTGACTCGTTAGGTCTTAAAAAATCTAAAA